>Ga0299912_10000076_pt1 | contig 117035 bp, 91 predicted proteins | sample RVTome_2_FD_207667 | JGI IMG/M metagenome (GOLD analysis project Ga0299912, IMG submission 207667) | Soil microbial communities from uranium-contaminated site in the Upper Colorado River Basin, Wyoming, United States - RVT95D214 (version 2) ... | reverse complement strand
GGTCGTCGTACACATAAAATTGCGAAAACCTACGGTGCAAATCAATTCCAACATAATTCATATTATCTCCTTTATCGTAAGCATAATCAGTTTCTTTCGATTGACAAACGTTTTATTATATCTTTTATGCCATAAAACTGTCGATATTTTAGGACATTTTTCTGGTGTGAAGTAATCTTGAAAATTCATTATACTTTTGAAGCATGGCCTGTTGATTTGGTCCTGAAATTGGCTGAAATACATAGCGGATTGTTAATCCCATATTTCTTCAGAAAAATCGGATCTGATAACTCAATTCGTGACTAGTTCATTTATCCTTTTGACCTATTGGCGTGAGTTTCTATCCGAAACGAAGCTGACTAATCATGTTTTTTACAGTTTATAGCATAAAAGCCACGATATTTCAGTAGTTGTTTGTCAAAGCGGTTATTTCAGCCAAGATGTAGAGTACCCGGCCTGCGGACGACACCCCCGGCGGTCGATCGAAGCACAGATCTAGCCAATTAGATCCGGAAACAGTAGCGCCATGGACTATATAGTATAATCCAATCCGATACAATATTCGATCCATTCTGTTAATAATAAAAAAAACACACACCTTGTGGATGTTATAATTTGTTTTATAATGCTAAAAAGCATGCGAGGGGAAAAACATGATTCCATAATGGATTCATGATAATAATAAAAGGAGGTAAAAATGTCTAGACGAGCATGTCTGTATTTGGGCGTCATTGTATGTATGGCTTTAATGACGTCCTGCCAAAGCATTGACAAAGCCATAGATGATGAGTATGCTGTAATAGATGAACAAAACGATAATTCTAATGGACCGAATAGAGGGATAGACGACCTCGAACCGAGTCCCCCAGTAGTAATCCCTGAGTCATTATGGTATCAATACGATTTCCATGAATTATCGGACGAGGAGATTGATTCTTTATATGATGCGGGGCTTGGGGATCAAGATGAATCGCCTAGCGATGGCTGGTCTGCAAAAGCATGGGCAGTATCGTGGGGATCTCTTTTCTGGAAGCTTGAATATTGTGGAGCGAGTACTAAAAAAGTTCCAATGGTTCCACCAAATGTTACTCTTTATCTTTATACGGAAATATGGAGCAAGCTTCATAGCGCTCAAAACTACACACTCAGAAAAGTTGGTGGCCCTTCCGAAACTTCCTGTGTTTATAAGTGTTTTGTTTGGCTCTTTCTGTACTCAAAGAGTCAAACACAGGATTGGTGGTCATATGGAAAGCACCGCTGCAACGGCAGTGGCTTTGTCTACACGAATGCTTATCATACTCACTAGATTATCAAGCGGCTGGCCGTTTAGGTCAGCCGCTTTAATTCTCGCCTGGAGAGGTAATGTGTTATATGATTAGATCTTTATTTATTCCTATTTTAATTATACTGAATTCATGTGCAAATGCGCAATCATGGGAACCGGCGGTAATACTTCCTAAACACGGTAGTGGTTTTATCATGAATACTGATCTGGTATGCTTAAACGATTCTTGTCTGATTGCCGCCTGGGACCAGGATACAAGCAACAATATGTATACCGACAATATTTTTGTAAGCATAAAAAATAATAATACTTGGACCAATCCAGTTACCCTGTCAGAATCTAATGTTGAGTGCTCAGCTCCCCGTATATGTGTTGATCAAAATGGGATAGTCCATATAATCTGGGGTGTAAACAGCATTGGTTTTATTGGACGCGTTGACAAGCTGGCATATTCATTTTGGAATGGGTCAAGTTGGAGCAGTTTTGAATACATTGCAAGCAATGCCACGATTTCCGAGGGATCGTACTACATTTCCTGCGATACTATTGGCAATTTACATATCATGTATGGCAATGAGACAGCGCCTGATCCAACCAAGAGGATTCGGCATATATGGCGAATTGGTAACACTTGGTATGGTCCAGAGGTCGTCGATGGTAGTCCGGATTTTCATTTTATTATTGATTCCCTAAGTATAACCCGATTAACCTACCAGAATGCACTCCTACCCAACCACAATAATGATGTTTATTATAATCACCTTGATTCGACCTGTGGATCCTGGTTTGGTCCTTACGTGGTTCATTATAGTGATAACCTCGATACGCTGTCATATTGGCCAAGGATAGTGGTTGATCATCAATTAAGAAAGCATGTATGTTGGTCAGAGGACTTGAATAATGATATATTAGCAGAACAAATATTATATTCGTTTTCTGATGATGATTCAAATTGGTCAAACTCCGAAGACGTGACTGGAAATCTGAACCTGGCGCTTATGATTATTTGCAGTGCGATGATTGTGGATTCTTTTAATAATATACACATTGCGTATGGTTATTATGCAGACAGCAATCTTACCCAGGGGTGCATCGGATATCAATGCCGACAAAATTCAACATGGAGCACTCCGTATATTATATCACAGAGTGTTACTTGTCTTGGAACAGCACGATTAGCACTGGATAACAATATTCTCCATATAATTTGGGTTGCTGATACGTTGGGTGACAAATATGTTTGTTACCGGAGAAAACAGTTGACGGCGGTGGAAGAACAGAAAAATATCCCAATGTTTTTGAATATCGTTCCTAATCCAGTTAAAAATACGGTCAAATTATTATTCGCTGTTTCGACGACAGGTTTTGCTAGAATCCAATTGTTTGATGTTATGGGAAGAAAGATTATGGCTAAGTCGCTACTACTTAATAACGCTGGTATACATAGTGTAATGCTGGATTTAAGTAACATCGCAGCTGGAACATATTTCTTGGTGGTGAAAACTGATAACAATTCTTTTTCAAAACCATTAATAAAACTGAACGATTAGATCGTGGGAACAAATTCCACCCTGCCCCGCTATGCATCATACGGGATTAAACGAAAACTATAAAAAGTTGAATCATAGCCCTTAAAACCACCATAATCTCAGAAGATATTTCTATAATAGCAATTTTCGAAGGGATCTAGTAGAGTTTGGCTTTTTTTTAAAAATATTAGCTGTTGATTAGGTATAGAAAAAGGCCTAACTACGTATACATAGCGGATTGTTAGACCATTTTATTTTTGGACATCGCAACCCATTAAATCTCGGCACGAATTCCGCAATACTATAAAATGTTAAATTTTCATCCATAAAACCGCCGTAATCCCAATGGATAATGTCACGATATGATACTATATGAAATAACCGGTTTGCGGACTACACACCCGGCGGTCGACCGAAGTACAGATCTAACCAATTGGGTTCGAAAACTGTCGTGCCATGAACTTTACAATATTACCATATTAAAATAAGACTCAATCGATTCTGTTAATAATAAAAAAAACATCTTGTTGCATAGGAGTGATGCAATGGTTATTCTATTATATTAAAAGGAAACTGGGATATGACAAAAAGAACTGCACATCGGAGTGCAACCGGTAGGAAACTTTACGCAATGCGTGATAAAAAGGGTCGGTTCAAGGACATCCAGACCTACAAACCTGCTCATGACCAGGACATTAGAAGAACGTGCAAGAAAGAAAAATGAGGATAAATAAGCAAAATACCGATAACCATCGGGATCAAGTTTCGTCTTTCGTACAGATTTGGGTCCCTAGACGAACCTGCTCGTCTGTGAACGAATTAAGTGCAATAGCCTATACAACCTGGATAAAGTTGCCTACAAAATGCTTGACATTGATGGCATAATAAAGACTCAAAAGTTTTCTGGACAGTTCGCTGATGTTCGAGCAGATGCCAGTCTTTATTCCCATGAAGATGCTGCATCGTTGTATGTCCAACATCCAGAAGGATTGCCACATCTCGAACGCAACACCTTGATAGTCGGCCCTCTTGGCTCAGGCAAGACAATTATGCTTAAAACACTCTTCACGAACTTGAGCTCAAAACCTAATGTCATTCCAGTATTCGTCGACACCTTGAGATGGACTTCACAAATTGCCGGAGAAACGGAAACTTACAGGTCTGAAAGGTTATCACCTCGTGGAATGGTAATGCTGGATGCAATGGCACTCGCCATTGTTATTGGTTTATGTGAGAGTGTTGGTGCATTTCAAAGTCCCAATCAATTTCATTCAACCTGGTCACTTTTTTCTGAAGCATTTCGCACCACTGAACCCAATGAAATAAGGAGTATGTCAAGAAAGAGAATAAAGGATGCCCTAAAGAATGGGCTGCAACTTCCCGAATCCTTACCCACAGTGTTCACGGTTGCCAATGCGCTCGGAAATGACATTCGTAAGGAGAAAAATGCTTTACTCGTCTTGCTCGTCGATCAGATTGATCAAGTATCCTCAAATTTCTTCTTGCCTATCGCTAGTTTGCTGCGAAGATCAAGTCACTATGTCTCAATCCTTGCAACTAGGCCATGCCCAACAGCACCAGAACCAGAAGCTATCTCTGCAGATATCACCTCGGGAGACTCTTATCGTATAATCCAGCTCGGGAGAAGTGCAACAGGCGAGACTCCGACGGGATTTGTGCACCAGTTCGTTCAGGCGCTACCTTTGATAGAACCTTACAAGTCTGAAATTGAAGATCGAACACAGCTCATAGCAAACTTGATGTGGCCCTCTCTTCGCTTCGCGATCAGTACAATCCACGAATACATTCGTCTTCGATCGGCAGATAAGAATCCCGATGAATCATGGTTCCAATCTGTTCATGAGGTCGCTCGAAGCTATGAAGATATTGTGCAAGATGGCCTCAGAGCTTGGTCAGCAAACCCTAAGTCGATGGTGAAGGAATGGCGCCGAAAGGTTTCAGCAAAAAGAGGAAGGAATTCCACATCAATTGGTCGATCATTACTATTATTTACTAAGAGCGATTTGTTTGAGGATGTTAAAGGCAAACAAGCACAGCATATGATAAGAGTCGCACTCAAGAAAGGGATCCTCTTAACGGGCCCTACGGAACATTATGTACCTGGAGTTATTCCATCTGTTTGTGAGATTGCACCTCTCCTGCTCGTCAATGATCCGAATATAGATATCTCTCGCTTTGATCCCAACCCCGTTGAATTGGAGATCACGGAAGAAACATTAGACAAATGGAGCAAACCTTTCAGCCGGACAACGAGATCAGCCAAGAGAATATTCATATCCTACTGGATGAGCGACCCTGAAAAAACAGAGCATGTGTCCTTGGGGGATTTGATTACAACAAAGTTCGGGGGTTCAATCGAAGTGGCCACAGGTGTGTTGACTGGTTCTTCACGCTGGTCTCCTGCTATCATGGAAAAAATCTCCCCAGTCGATTTGGTTTTGTGTGATCTTTCAGTACCTCGAAGAGACATCATTGTAGAGTATGGCGTTGCGATCGGCACGCATATTCCAGTTATTCAATGCCTTGCCGACAATACAAAAGCATTTGGCCTCCCCAAATGGATAACCAATCGCCAGTTTCAATTCTTTAGTGGTACAGAAGAACAACTGTATCGACTCGAAACATCAATTGCAGCACTGCTCGAAAACAATCCTGATGCGAAGAGTTGCTGGAAACGAGACTCCACTGGTAGAAATCTCGAAACTAGTCCAGAACCAAAACTCGTGATTTTTATTGGCCCAGCCAGTGCTTTATTACTTCATGAACGCATAAAGGCGACAACTAAAGAATCAAATCTTGATCTCCGGTTCCACCAGGCATCCTTTAATCTGGACAATCTTGAGGAAATGATCAAACTTGTTAGGTCTGCTGGCACTCTTATCTTAGCATTTGACTATACAATAGATGATTACCTTGCTTGTCTTGGGGGAGGGATCTTCGCAACAAAACAGATTGGATATACCGCCAACAACAAGAGATACCACCGAACCATGTATTTGATTAATATGTCAAACGACAAGTCGTCCCTTGTTTTCCCGGGTCTACTCGAATCACACCCACGTTCAGAAAGCTGCACCAATACCAGTGGCTTAGTATCGATGATTTCTAAACGATCTCGATACATACTTGATGTGCTCAAGAAAACAAAATGAAACTCTTTAACGCATACACCGATATTTTGCCGAAACCGGACAATGATACAATGTTGGTTTGGATTGGTGCTATTAGTTTCGAATCAAGATGCAATGGATCTATAGAAGCTCTGCTCAATGAAAATATCCATCTTCATCGAGTAATCGCTTTTGATTATGCAACCAATATATCGCCAAGAAGTCAAGGAGAAGAAAGTCGTGCAATAAATCGAAATCAATTTGAAAATCTAGTCAAGGACAAAGGAGAAATACAAATTGTGCACCCTTATAGGTATGCAGAATTCATCGGGAAACTAGAAACACTATCAACTGAATTAGAGAATGCACATTCTTTGATACATCTAATAGTCGATATCACGTGCCTAACTAAAATACATACCATTGCGCTGGCATATTGGCTTATTAACAGAAGGGAAAGCTTCCCAGTAACCTTGGCTTACTCACAACCTGAACACTACGGGAATCCATCAAGAAACATTTGGGGAAAGGGTAAGTGGCTTAGTACCCTACTTGTGCGACTCGACCTAGATTCTACCGATCCTTTTGACTCTACGACACTCATAGCCATACTAGGCCATGAGGGCGATCGGCTCCGTTTAGCAATCAATGAAGTGGAAGCTAACAGGGCGCTTGTTATAAAAGTCTTGCCACTTGAACCAATGCCTTCTCGACTAGCCACCGTATCTGACATTCAGAACGCCTGGCTGTTTTTTGAAATTCAAAATGGAATTAGGCAAGGGTTTACTCTGAAGACACTAAATCTTGCTAATTTAGATTCACTAATGCACTTAGTTCAAGATGTATGTCGCAACGCTAAGAAAAAAACTTCTCGTATCGTCCTTTGCCCTTTTGGCCCTAAGCCTTTCGTGTTTGCATCTGCATTTTCGTCGCTATCTATTTATTCAGAAAACACATGGCTTTCATATCCAATACCGACCTCTTATGATCCAGAATACTCATCGGGCTATAAGCAGACAACATGGTTTTCACCATTTATTTAGCCAATTCTAGTACACGAATCAGGAGTTAGGTCCTGAAATTTGGGAACAAATGGGGGTTGAATCTCTACATTCTACATCGAAAAGATGGATGATATTTCAGTAATTGTCTGTAAAATCCGTAATTTCAACCACTGAGAATATCCGGCCTGCGGACTACACTGCCGGCGGCCGGCCGAAGCGCAGAACTAACCAGTTAGGTCCGCAATTTATCGCGCTATGATCTCCATCATGTTATTTATTTTAAAATAAAGTTCAATCGATTCTGTTAATAATAAAAAAAACATCTTATTGCGTGTGAGCGATACAATGGTTATTCTATTATATTAAAAAGAGGCTGTGACATGGCAAAAAAAACAACGCACCGAAGTACGTCAGGTAAAAAACTTTATGCCGTGCACGACAAAAAGGGTTGGTTCAATGACATCCAGACCTACAAACCTGCTCATGGCCAGGACATTAAGCGGAAGAGCAAGAAAGAGAAATGATGAACCTATTCCGTGTTAAAATGAGAAATGGACCCCGACCGGCATATGATCCCAATACCCTCGCCGAGGACATCGCTCTCTTCGCTCGCAACGTCGTATATACTTAAACCAATATGCGCAACCGCCCGTTTTGCGTGATGGCAGATAGGAGGAAAAATGACTAGCTCAGAGAATTTATCAGCCTGCAAGGATGTCTTGTTGAAGTCGTACGAGCATACAGAAAGTCTGCATCGCTTTTTGGTTTCATTTCGGTTCAAAGTGATTGCGTATCTTGCTACTGTAAATGCGGCACTGTTTTACTTCATCTTCCGTGAACAGCCGGGTCAGATTGTTGCTGTCTTTATAACATTAATCGGAATACTCTCGGTCGTAGTACTTTACTTGCTCGATAGACGGACGCGGGAGCTTTTCGAGATTTGCATTAAGTCTGGGCAGGAGATCGAAGATCTGGCTGGAATCCCAAACAATAGTGGAATTTATCAAAAGTTAGGGACAAGAAAGCTTGGACGCTGGAGCCATGGTCTGGTTATTCGAGACACTTCCAGGGTGATCGTGCTTATTTGGATTGCAGTACTCATCATTTCGCTGTGCTGGCCAAAATTGTTGAACATACACCCATAGGGCGGGCATAATGTGGCTACTTAACGTTTCACGCACTTGGGGTAAGGTCAGTATTATGGCTTATATAAAATTATTCATAATGAAAATATAAAAATTGTTGGAGGGGATAAACAAGCGGCACACGAACAGCAGGCTGACTATTGCTGCACTTTCCCTATCAGCCTGCTGTTCACCTCCGACAGATGCGCAAGCCTCATTCGGTTAAATTACTATTTATATTTAATGATTTATAAATCACTGAAATGAGACATTAATAATGATAATGCGCCGCCGGTCGGAGGATGTTCTGAAGAATAGTATATTCAAGGTAAACTATTTTTCGATTTTGGATACCACATAGCACTTAATGGACTGACAACCCCGTACAACGTTTTAATCAAAATTCGACGAAGTAAGGTATTATTAACGAGAATCTATGGGTTTTATAAACATTGGTATTTGATTATTTATAAAATACTGTATAAAAACGTTCTGATGCCATTTGTAAACGATGTTTTTCGACGCATCATTAATTTTTTATTGTACTATGGCTGACCGATCCTTTTCACGATATTTTTTCATGTAATTTCTCAAATACTCATTGTATCCCTTTCGATTTTTTTGCCGCCAGGTTTTCATGTAGAGATTTTTACGTTTCTCGTGCCACTTTATATGATACCCCGGATTCGCCTTGCACCATTGTCTATAATATTCAGGATGGATGTTCCACCATTGCGCGATTTGTTCTTTCATTTTGTCGCCGTAGTTCTCTCGGTAGTCTTTCATGTATTTGCTACGATCGTTTTTCATTTGGTAAGTTACTCTTTTGCAGCTCCCTGCTTGAGTAATATGCTTAAAGAAAAGTTGAGTCAGTACCTGGTTGTGTTAAGGACCAGGGGGTGGTGGCGGAGGTGGTGTCGGCGGTGGCGGGGGAAGGATTGTATCATCACCGTATAATGGAGAATTAGAGTCCGTGAAAGCTGATACAGTCGTTGGTAACAAAATACTCATAACAAGCATTACCATGGAAAGAATTTGTAGTAATTTTTTCATATAACCTCCTTTATATACATTACAGCAAAAATCATGCCAAGATAACATGGAAAAAAGTATTGATATTCAAGGTGTTTTCTGCTGTTAAGATTATTGATATGAAAATTAACTGTAAAGAGTTTTACAGTATTATTTGCTTGGGCGTACTATGCCTGTTCCAGACTGCAATCCCATTAAAAGGAATATGTAAATGATTTTACACAAAAGAAAAAATTTTTACATTGATATTTTAGACGTGAGCTAAATCTTGTGATACTTTTTGTATTTATACAACGTTGGTCTTGTTATACCAAGTATTTTTGCTGCAAAGGAGATGTTCCCCTTGGCTAGTTTAATGGCATTGGCAATACTCTCTTTTGAGATTTTTTCTCGAGTAGTATTAAACGTAGAGGAAAATTCATGCTTTAATTTCAAATCATCAGGCAGTATATAAGGATTCTTTGCCAATATTACTGCTCTCTCAATTGTATTTTGCAGTTCTCTGACATTGCCTGGCCAGGCATAGGATAATATCGCTTTCAATGCCCCTTTATGAAAACCCCTGAATTCACGCTTTAATTCCAATGAATACTTCCTTAAAAAATGGTCAGCAAGAATGGGTATGTCGATAGTACGTTCTCTGAGCGGCGGCATATGTATATTCAGGACACTGAGCCGGTAGTATAAATCTTCTCTAAATAGCTTTTGTTGCAAGGTTTGTTCGATATTGCAATTCGTTGCACATATCATTCTGGTATCGATTGTTCGTTCTTTGGTTTCACCTAGGCGTCTGATTCTCTTTTCCTCGACTGCATCAAGGAGTTTCCCCTGTGTGGCGTAAGGCATATTAGCAATTTCATCAAGGAAAAGTGTACCACCCTGGGCTTCTTCAAACAGTCCGATCTTGTCACAAAAAGCACCGGTAAAAGCTCCCTTTTTGTATCCGAACAACTCGGATTCAATGAGTGTTTCAGGTAATCCAATGCAATTAACCTGTACAAACCTAAATAACTTTCTATTGCCTGATTTATGAATCAACCTTGCGACGACACCTTTGCCAGTACCGGTTTCACCGGTAATGAGGATGGTTGAGTCGTTTTGGGCGATGCGCTCAATCATTTCTCTGATTTCGATAATCGACTTGGATTCGCCAATCAGGTATTCATTTGCCCATTCAGCCATAATGCCTGTTTTCAAAATGCTGTGCTCGTCAGTTAGATTCTTAAAACTACACGATTTTTCAATCGTTGCAGCCATGAGTCTTGCCACGGTATTGACGAAACCCATGTTTTCCTGCGAAAAAAGGCCGGGAGTAAATCTGCTGTCCAGATATATCGCTCCTTTATATCTTGCAGATAAGACAAAGGGTACACAAAGAATCGAACGAATCTTATTGAGTATGACGCTTTTTACATTTCTATAATCAAAATCTTTCAACGCATCTGAGATCATTATTGTTTTACATGTTCCTCCTGATTCTTTTATTACACTTCTCGAAATTGTTTTAGCATCATTAATGGTTTGGTTGTCTATATTCTTACAGCCCAATAGTGATATTTTCGATTTTTCAATAATAAAAAGCGCCCCTCTTTCCGCACCGGTAGCATGAATTACGACATCGAGAAGTTTATTCACAAAAAATTCATCTCCCATATGATCAACGATAATATTACTGATTTCTGAAAAAACATCTAAATATTGCGTGTTATCCGGTTCGGGTTTGGAAGACGGTGATTTATTTTTTAACATCATTTCCTTTATTTTTTGAATTCTCATTTGTTCGGTCAGGGCTCCAATACTTTTACATAAATCCTCAATACCGGATAATTCATTAAAAAAACTGGCGTCATATTGTGTCCCGAGTTTTTTACATCTCGCCTCGGCTTCCATTCTTTTCAACATAAGCCAATCACAAATGCACCCGGTTTCTTTTAATGGGACCAGGTAAGGGTCAATGTCCATTTTGGGGATTTCGCCATTTATATATTCGCAGAGCTGGATGGTTGCCTTAAAAACAGCGTGCTCTCTGGAATCAAACGGTACAATTTTTATTCCTTCTCTTGCCACGTTCATGCAATCGCTGTAGTTCTGAGTATTATAATAAATTTCAGATGCTTTGAGATAGCAACCGATTTTTCCATATATTTCAATATCAGCACCCTTAAACCCGGTGCACAAACTTTTTACGAGCGATATCGCCTTTTCGTTCTCATTACGATAAGCAAGGATTAAGGCGTTTGCCATGTTGTATGGGAGATTAGGTGGGCCGTGGGCGTTTTCATTCAAAGTTCTTTCTGCATTTACATAATCCCCTTTCCTGCAGTATAATAATGCGAGATTCTGTGCACTCACAGAAAAATGTGAATCATAGGATATTGCTTCCAGGTTAGTTTGAATCGCCTTTTCAAATTCACCCTTAATCTCGTAGATATTGGCAATATTTGATAATACGCTTGCGATTATATTATTGTTGCCGATCTTTTTTGCATTCGCAAGAGCAGTACTAAAATAATGATTTGCATTATCATATTTAAGCTGGTTTTTACTAATGAGTGCGAGGTTGTTTAATATTACGACCATTGTTTGGATGTCAATCAGTGGAGAGATGAGATCCATGGCTTTTATATACGCCTTTTCAGACAATTCGTATTTGTTTTGCTGCTGGTACAATGAACCAAGAAGGTTGTAGCATTTGGCCGTAAAGGACGGGTTACTATTGCGCTTTGACATATCCAAAATTTGTTTGATTGTTTTAATACCGTTTTCATAATGATTGCGTTGCCAGTCTAACACCACGGTGAGATAGAGGGTTTCAGCATACAGTATGGAGTGAACTTTAACATCAGCAGCCATCAATGATTTAGTTAGCAGTTTTTGAGCTTCATCAAATTGCTGTAAGTGAATCAGGCTGTAACAAAGTCCGTTTTGAATTTTTGCGTATTGGATATTTTTTGGATCGGACGATTTCAATGATTCTTTGAAGAAATTTATGGATTCAGGATATTGTCCTTGCCTTTGATATAATGAGCCGATTTTGTAGTGTATCGTGGATCTTTCCTCTTCATTTTCAGAAACTGGTAATGCTTGTTTATAATCTTCGAGTGCCATGTTAATGGCGCCTGTTTGACTTTCAATATCACCGATTTTATTGAGTAATATTATCAATTCTTTGTTTAGACCCGGACTGATGCTTGCTGCCGCTTTTTTATAATATACCAGCGCTGATTCAAGATCTGATAATTTTTCCTTTTCTTCAGCGGCCATTCTTGCATACTTGTAGATTTTGTTTTGTTCGTTCAAAAGATCGGCAAGATCGGCAAGCAACGGAGCATATTTGGCATTACCTTGTGGCATTCGCTCGGTGACCGCAAACATTTTTCTACCTAATGATTGCTTTTTTAATTTACCTAAGTTCCCCAATACAATATTTTTGATTGCATTGGTGGATAAGGTGTAGAATATTTTTTCATCTTTTCTGATTTCTTTTACAAGTCCTTGTTTCAACAGGCTCATGATCCAATGGTGTGGATCCTGGTCAACCAGATTTGCTATTAAATTTTCTTCAAGTGGCTGACAACTAAGGGAAAGAAGTTGTACTATAGTCGTTGCGTATGAATCAAGTCTTTCTAGTTTAGAGTTCATTACATCACTTAATTTTCTGGGATATTTCAGCTTTGCATAATCATTATCCAGGTGCCATATGTTGTCTTTATAATATAGCTTTTTTGCCTCGTGGATATGTTTGATGATTTCTTCAATCAGTAAGGGATTACCGGAACTGACATAATTTATCCATTCGCAAAATTCTTTGTTATCCAGGCCAGTCAGAGTTTTGTTTATCAGAGCGGCGGTTTCGTCAAGGGAAAATGGTCTTAAATCGAATTTTTTGTCCCCTAGTTTATCCATTTCAAAATCAAATTGGCTGGTCGCCACAATAAATATGTTGGAGCGATCAATACTATATTTCAGGTAGCGAACGAAAGATCGATCGAATCCATCCAGTTCATGTAAATCGTCAATCATGATCGCGGTTGGATGCTTGCTGGTTTTTAAATTTTTTATGAATTTCCGGATTGCTTTTTCAAATACAAGGAACTTATTGTTATTTGCTCCATTGTCGGGTTTGTATTTAGCGCGCTCGGTAAAACTTGTGAAAAAGTGCATCCCGCTGCTGGGGTAATAATGTAATAACGGGATATTGGCTAACATGTACTGATATTTCAATTCATTGAGAATCCTTGTTTTACCAAAGCCTTTATCCCCCGTAACCAAATACATGCTGCCGGCCATTCCTGTGATACTATTTAATTTTCTTATCAAGCCATTTGTGTCGGTAAAAGGCAGTGGTGGTAATGAGACATTTGCCGGTTGTTTTTTCCTTCTCTTCTCTCGAGAGTAGGGAGAGAGTGTTTGAAATACCTCTCCAGCTGTCGGTCTAAATACCGGCTCGACGGCTACCAACCGTGATACAATTCTATTGATTGGTTCGGGTATATTTTCGTTGTCTTTAGCCGGCCGACCTGAATCGTGATGAACGACATTTTCAGTGCCGACGACAATACCATGCAGTATTTCATGCAAGATTACCCCTAATGAAAAAAGATCTGTACGTTCGTCGATATCCAGGCCTTTAATTATTTCGGGTGCAACATATCCTAACGTTCCCCGCGGCGAAATCCAATCGTTTTTAGAGGATGCAAAACCAAAATCGATCAACACCGCTCTTTTTTGTTTTGGTTCGTATAAGATATTATCAGGTTTAAGGTCCCCATGAAAATATCCACGGTCATGAAACTGAACGAGCGCATCGAGTATTTGGAGTGTAGCGTCCATAAAATCAAATGAAAAACCACTGAAGGCTTTGTTAAGTGGCTTTCCATCGATGTATTCAGTAATAAAATACGCACGTCCATCTTTTAAAATTCCGTAGTCGAATACGCTGGCAATATTTTTATGTTTAAATTGGGAAAGAATAGTAAACTCCCTCTTTATAAGGGTGTTTAGGTCGCTGTTAGGCGTTTTACTGATCTTCAAGATAAAGGACTTGTTATTTTTATTTACTCGGTATATTTGTGAATGATACGTTTCTCTCAGTATTTCAATAGTTTCATAGCCTTTTATATCAATTTTACTCATCTCCGATCCTCAAGTAATTATAGACAAGACAACATCTGTGTCAATAGGACAGCTGTTTGAAGAACGGACGACCAGGGTAACTGTTGTGCTGTTAAAAATAAAAAAAACTCAATTCACCAAAAGTTAACGAATTTAGTATAATATATAATAAATGATCAATGGGCAGGAGATTTGATGCTATGAACAGTATGGGAGGATTATAGTGTGAGTGTTAATATTCAGGGTAAACAGATGGAAGATGAGACAGTAATGATGCCGGTATATAAAAATGGCCGTGAATACTTGTTAGATGAGCTTTTGAAACTGAATATGTTGATCAGTCTGCGTTTGATACAATTTAGAAATGATTATAGAACCAAGCATAACGATCATGCCGGTCTTTGTATAACCGACGGTGAAATTAACGATGCAGTTGGGGCGATATCTTCAAATCAGGAGAGGGACCAATCTGAAACGACACAAAAGAGATATATACGATGGGACGAGATTGACGATTTGCGGTACAAAATTTCCGTAAGCGTTGAGCAGAGTATAAAAGAGCGAACTTTTCTGCCCTTTTTTCAGTTGTCTGACCTCTTATACTGAGACCCTTGGACTATGGCGAGTATTTTGAATCTGTTGATGGTAAGGCAATCCATGCTGGTATCTCTGTTTTACTGGATGGGGAAAAGATTAGACCAGCCAAAAAAGGTGAAATACTTATAGGTATTATATCGGCATCGCCTGGTGTCATAGGTAATTTACCTATGGAATGACCTAAAAAATATCTCAGTGATAATAGCCAAGGATAAATTGTGAAACCTGAATCTATGTTAAATAATTAGTATTGGAATAACAAAAGGAGGTTTTATGACAGAAAAAATTGCGGTAGACGAACAAACGGGAAAGGCATTCAAACTTTTCCCCGAATCGCAGCGAGATATTATTGCTGCTGTAATCAGCATGCTATATCTGATAGGCATGCTCGTGTTCTTGTGTTGGTTGCTTTTCGACTTCTGTGTTGGACAAATTTTCTTACTAAGACTAATTTTTCCGCAGAACCAGGGTGTTATCAGTTCCCCGTTCTTCAAGCTTGTCATGTATACGGTCATCGGCGGAGGTCTGGGTGGAATTATCAATGGTATGCGCAGCATCATCATCTGGCATTCTGAAAGGCAGGCGTTTGGTTGGCGCTTTGTATGGAAATATGTTTCGTTGCCTTTAGTTGGCATTGTTCTTGCCGCGATCGTATATGCTATCATTCGTGGCGGTATAGTAGCATTCGCAGGCGACTTCGGTTCCAATTCCAGCACAACTACACAGGCACTATCGGCATTTGCTATCGGTGCACTTGCAGGCTACGGCTCAAACAAGGTTTTTGTTTGGCTTGATGATCAAGTCAACAGACTTCTCAAAATTACGGAAACCGTTAAAGTACAAGTTCCCGATTTGACAGGAAAAACTAAAGAAGAAGCCGAAAGTATACTAAAAGAAATAAAACTGAATCTTGGAAAAATTGAACTCATACTGAGCGACAGTCCCGATGTATTGGGTAAAGTAATCGAACAAAATCCAACTGCTGATACGGCAGTTTCAAAGGACACGAACATAAACATTAAAATCGCGGTCAAGGAACTGGGAAAATCATCGAGTGAAAATGCGGATGGATGATCAACTGAAATAGAAACTACGAAAGCTGACGATTATGATTTCTTCTAGCAACTGTAAGGAGGCTTAGATGGTGCAAAAAAGCGGTTTCATATTGCTCGACAGGAACGAAATAAAAGATTGGCTAATGCGGGATAACGTCAACCGGGTCATCAAGGTGATCCAAAATCATCACACCTACCTACCGGACATGAGCCATTTTAAGATTAATAATCACTTCACCTTACTTACAGGTATGAAAAATTATCACATGAATAACAACGGCTGGGGCGATATTGCCCAGAATATTACCACATTTCCTGACGGCAAGATCGCCATATGCCGGGATCTTGATAAAGCACCTGCAGGGCTTAAGGGGCAGAATTCTTTCGGTATCTGCATTGAAAATCTCGGTAATTTCGATAAGGGCAAGGATGCTATGACCGATGCACAAAAAGATGCAATCGTCCACGTCAACGCAGTTCTGTGTTTAAAGTTTAATCTGACTCCCGATATAAATACTGTAATATACCATCACTGGTTCGACCTTAAAACAGGAAAACACACGGACGGCACAGGCGTTACCAAATCCTGCCCGGGGACGAATTTTTTTGGCGGCAATTCAGTTGACAGCGCAAAACGGAATTTCATTCCATTGATTACGGCGGAATTGCAGAAGCTAACGAAATCGAGTACGATACCGGTTTCAGGAGGTCAAAAAAAACTCAGTCGCGCCGTCGTTACAGCAACGAAACTGAATGTGCGTTCACGACCCGATAGGGGCAGTGAGAAAGTTGGAGAACTCAATTATGGTACGTTTGTAGACATCTACGAAAAAACAGTCGGATGGAGTAAAATCAGCACTGCTGATAAATGGGTATCCGAGGATTATTTGAGAGAAATCAAAACCGGTAAAGTTACTGCTAAAACGTCTTTGAATGTCAGAACCGGTCCAAGCCAGGGAGCAAGAGTTATTGAAAAACTCACGAAAGGTACCGAAGTAACGATCTACGATACTGACAATGGCTGGTATAAGATTGGTATGAATGATAAATGGGTAAGCGCTGATTATATAGAATTAGATAGCTGAACACGTAAAGCCGGTATAATTCTGTTAATAATAAAAAAAACATCTTCTTGCAGAATGCATGGATGTTATATAAACTATACGAGAGGTTATTAGAAGAATAGTTATGGAAAGCATCATATTACCCGTAGCAAGTGCGGCACACAGATTTGACAATTCGATTCCTATAATTGTTGACGACATAAAGAATTATGCCGACTTCGAAATGACGCGTTGCACATATTTCATTATTGAATCAGATATACCATCTCCGGGCTGGATACTCGGATTGGGCAGATTTAAATTCCCTTTTTATCTATTGGGACTTTCAGGTATCATTTCGATACCGTTGGGTGTAGAAAATAGGTTTAATACGTCTGAAACCATTCAGTCATTATTCGATGAAATCGAGTCAAATACTAACTTGTATGTTACGGTCAATGATATCTGGCTGCCGAACAGCCTTTTTAAGAGAAATTATCATAAACGAGGATGTGTTTATCGGATTACGACAGAGCTATTCATCAAAGCATACGAATACCGGTATAACCGGATTCATAAGGAACAGTTTATTGAAAACTGCCGGGAATTAAGGGGTAGATTTACTTACTCTGACGATGAAACCAGCTCTTTTACATCATGGGCACAGGGAATTGTCAAAAAGGCTAAAAACATATACCCGAAAAACAGGGAACTCGCCTTAAGATGGCAAGAAGAAAAGTCTAAAAAATCGGAAGATCCGAATAAACTGGATATGCGGTAATGAGCAGTCTGAGCGTCACGTTGATCGATGTGGGATGGGGGGATTCAATCCTGATTGAATCCATGGATAGCAATGATGTTACTCGCTATGCTATGGTGGATTCAAATGATACCATGTATTTTCGCTCGTCGTATATCTTTCTCGACAAATATTTCGAGAAAAAGAACGTAAAAATACCAGACGCCAAACCGGTTTTTGAATTTGTCTTGCTTTCCCACGCCCACTCGGACCATGGCCAGGGTTTAAAGGCAATAATGAAAGACTTCGGAACAAAAAATTTCTGGTATCCCAAATCACTAAACTGGAGCAGTCTCGCGACGCTTATTGATTACGCCAACCGCTCGACAAATGTGAAACACCACGAATCGCTGGATACAACCAAAGTTCTGCCGGATTTTGGTGATGTAAAGATGATCGTCTTGTGGCCTAGCGCAGATGCGATTGACACGAATGAAAACAATAACTCGGTAGTTATTAAATTAAAACTAGACAACAGTGTATTTATGCTTACCGGTGACGCCGAGGCTGGAGTGTGGGATAAAATTGCAAGTCAAATACCTATTGAAACTCAATTCTTTAAAGTTCCACATCACGGTTCTATCAATGGGACCTTTGATCAATTAAATAACACACCTTGGGCTAGCGCCTGCCCACCCGGCGTGGAATTGGGCATTAGCAGTCATGTGCGACCCTATAGCCATCCTGATCAGAAAGTTATTGACCTGTTTCAGACAAAACAGATGCACACGTACCGGACCGATCAGCACTATCACGTGACTTTCAGCACCGATGGATCTTCATCAAGTGTAAAGTATTCGCATATATAAATCACTCTAAGGGAGGTAAAATCTTTTGTTGCACGTAATTCATGCAGCGGAAATAATTGAAGGAGGTAAATAATGTTTATAAAATCCGGCCGTTTGAAAATAATGCTGCCGATACTCGCTATAGTTATAGCTCATTGCACAATCGGCGTCAGGTTTGTAGGGCAATATGATGAAATATTGGACAATTCAACCACTGAACTGCAGCAATATACAAATTCTTATTTGTCAGGTCTAAAGCGCAATGTGGATAGTCCGGAAGGAAGTTATGAAAATAACAAAAACTTCTATGCTGATGTTGCGGGTATGGTGGGAATCTTAATTACCCGGAGTGAAATTTCTGAGGAGGGCACGAAAAAATCTACCCTTACGGACATGTTCAATGATCTCCAGTTATTATATGGCGATCTTGAGAATTCGCACAAACGGGATTTATCGCTAAAAATTATCGGCAGCATGCAGGGAGCATTTGACCGGTCATTCGGGGCGATTACAAGATATCTGCTTTGTTTGAAGTGGCATCGCAAAACATCATAATGTGTTTTGATTTGGATTTAAAAAGGAGGTTTCCATTATGTTTGAAACAGAGATAACAGATCTTATTGAGAAGATGTTAAAAGAAATAAAAACACTGCTGGGCGTTAAATGGAATGAGGTGAAAATCTATGCGGAAAGTGAAACAAAGAAGTTCGGTCAAGATATTGCGGATATAGCCGCCTGGAAAGCGCAGGGAAAGATCGATGAGGAGCAGGCGCAAGTACTGATAAGAATGCACCAGCGTTCGATGAAAATGGTCTTTACGGCATGCGAGGGAATAAGTCTGGTTCTTGCCGAACACGCCATCAATTCCGCGATCGCTGCGGTCAGGGAGACCGTAAACCGTCTTATCGGCTGGAATATATTATAGACAGCAATGTAGTATTTCCATGGCAGGTCAATTCATTTTTTATATACTTTTTGCCAACCGAGATCTTTCATCACCATCACCGCTTCGTTGTTGATACGGATTTTCTCGCTGCTTTTCAGTTTCAGCCACAGTACCTTGCCGTTTTTGGATAAAATTTCGCCGCAATAGACCTTTCCATCAACCAGTGTAACTTCGTACAAGTGACATTTCTTCATGCCCGCTCCTAATACAAATAAGCTTACCAGCAAGTCTTGTTATTAGTAAACTATCTCTGCAATATTTTACTTATTAATTTGTAGTTGACAATAGGATAATGTAGATTTTATTCAATAAAGATAATATAACCTACCACTGGCTATGACATAATTAAGTCGCGATGTATCTAGAATCCCAAACCATACATTACTACATACCAAACAACTTGTTTGTAGAAATCATGCCGTGTGCCGTTGACAACGAAGCCGGCGTTCAAGTAGCCGCAATCGGCGTAGAGCCCAAGCGACGGGCAATGTTCCAGATCATCAAAAGCGATATCCCACGTGGAGGCGGCTTTTGCAATATTAAGAGCGCCGAGCAGATGAATGTTGAATTTAATGTCAAGTAACTTTATCTCAAGTAGTGGAAGACGTGCCGAAATACCGATTTTCCACATAATCGGCTCAATGAACTCATCGCGGTTGAAACCGGGTAAATCCTCGTAATCCAGACGCCGCAGCTGATAGGTCCCCGGCGGAGTGAATCCGCCCATGCTGAACCGTTCCTGTTCCGGCGTGTTGTTCCGGAACCAGCTGCCGCAGACATTCAGGGTCATTATGCTGGTAATAATATCCTGGATTCTGGGTTTCCAAAACGGCCATAATACTTTTATCTTCACTCTTTCCCACCATTGTCGGTCAAGGTAACCCATTTTCATGGCCAAACTTGCCTTAAGGCCGTTCTGTGGAAAGACGATGCGGTCCAGGTTGTCCCAGTGCACGTGCGCCGTGCCCATGACCTGGAATCTCTGCCACTCGACCGGTTCGTCATTCATATGCGTGTTCGACACCGTACCCTCGAAACCTGGGATCATGGCGATTTTATTGGCAATGTAAAACGGCAGGTCAAACATGCCGCTGAACCTATCTATATGCTGGTCATATTCGGTGCTGCCTGGATTCGACGGGTATGTCAGTCTCTTCCAGTATCCGACCATTTCCGGTGTCAACGATTTTGCATCGCAATCCTGAAGTCCTAATTCCGATTTAGTGCTTAGAGGTAGTTCCCGGGCATTCTTTAACGTAAAATTATGGGCATAGCTCAGATAGGGCGACCAGCAGAACCACTGCCTCGCCCTGATTTCAGCAAAAAAATTGATCCCTTCATTCCTTTCAAAAGTCAATGAAGGAAATTCGATCGTATGGGACGATTTTTTGGTCGATCTAACCAACAACATGTCTTTTTCTGCCCCTTCAACAGATATTGTTTTGAGATCGTATACTTCGTGAATGGATTTCAAGTCACCGATAACCGCTGCAGCACCGGGAGGTTTTCTGAAAGCACTTTCCAAGTGTCTTTTGTCCAGGCCTAGATCATTGACGCTTTTTAGTTGAAATCCTTTATTGCCGTATATGAAAAGCGTGTCCGAATCATAATTACTACATGCTTCCACGAATCTTACACTATCGATACGTGGTTTGACGAAACCGCTGTCAATCAGTGCGAATTCGACGATTCTTTTCACTTCTTCAAAATTCAGCGCTCTTTTGCTTTGCACAAAATTTGTATCTACGATATTTTTAATATAGTTCTCGATCACGGAATCTTCTAGATGTAAGTTCGTTACATCAATTGCTATCCGGTCGCTGCTGATGCGCTTCTTTTTCAAAAGAAACGTCAGGTCCCAGAAATCTGATGCAAGATTCTCAATCCGCGCCGAGACCTGTTCATAGTTTCCCAAACCGTAAACTCTCCTCATGGCATCGCAGACATCTATTTTGTCAATATGGCTTCCCGGGCTTATCCGCAAGGTTTTACAGACTATATCTTTCTCACGGGTCTCATCTAAAAGCATAGAGTTGCCAGTATCGTCTATTTGTTTTATTTGCATGATGCCAAGCGTATGAATTCTGTAGGGCCATTGATCACCGGTATACCCTGGCAGCGACTTTTCTCTTGCCGCAATATCGTATTTTATTTTATCAATAGTGGTGCAAGCTGCCTCGTAACCCTTAGAAATCATGCCTTCCAGATTATCCAACGAAAAATCGAATTTTCCTTTAACGTCGATTTCGATGCCTGTATTAGCCCGTGCTAAACTGTTTAGCACGTGAACATTGCGCGCCCAGTCGGCGGTTTTAAATTTTGCACCTATGCCCAAAACTCCAGCCGAACCGATGGGGTCTTTTTTCCCGGTGATCTTAAAAGCATACACGGCGATTATGTAATCAACCGTATCGCCGGCAATTGTGATGGTATTATCCGGCACCCGCATCGTATCAAAGTGTGCAAATGCATCCACCGGTAAGTCGTCCAGCACGCCGCCGTCCACATATTGCATGCCGTGGATATCCATCGGTTCAAATACTATTGGCAGGGAGCCGCTTGCCCGGCAGGTAGTTGCGATAGTACCCTTTCGTATTAATTCTGTTTTTTGCGTGTTCATGTTGACAACGATCGCTCCAAATGGAATAGGCAGGCTGTCAAAATCAAACCCAGCCCAATAATCGTACATTAATGTATACCTGCTGATTTCGTGGATGAATCCCTGGGCTTTTCTGAGTCCTGCTCCTGCATCGTAAGCGAGATCATGAAGAAAGAACGGTTTAAACGACAATCGTAAGCTCACGTCGAGTCCTGGTTCGCGTGGTTTTTCGCGCAGACGTTCACATATAGGTGAAGCTTGCCGTAGCTGCCGATCCGAAAAAACATTATCCCAGTTGATTTCTTTTTTTACCAGGGTTTCAAGACTGTCGGCTGAATACCCGCATGCATAAAGACCGCCAACGATCGCACCCATACTCGTCCCGGCAATGACATCGATGGGGATATTATTCCTTTCAAAAGTTTTTAGCACACCGATATGGGCAATCCCACAGTCACCGCCTCCGGACAACGCCAGACCAACCTTTACATTTCTCTGTAATCCTTTCACAGTATCGATGCCATTTGTTGTCGCGCTGGATTCTACTGCCCAGCAATTTGGAGTACATAATTGACGCTCCCATAAATCTTTTTCCGAACATGATGCCTTATTGAAATTGAGTCGGAGGTATAATATAGAATCACCTGTTTCGGCATACAACAGAATCAATGCGAATATGACTGGGGACATATTATTATGACATCTATTTCTCTTCTTTGCTCTTCCGTTTGATGTCCTGACCATGGGCGCGTTTGTATGTCTGAATATCCTTGAATCGGCCCTTTTTATCACGCACTGCATACAGTTTTTTCCCAGATATACTCCGATGCGTAGTCCTTCTTGCTTTTGTCATTTCATTACCTCCTGATTGTGTATAGAATAACAATCGGTCGCTCTTATGCAATAAGATGTTTTTTTTATTATTAACTGATCAATTATTTTTTTCTCTGGCTTTGTTAACAGCAAAGCTTAACTAAATATAGATCGAACTATTAAAAAGTACTTTACAACACTGCAACATACGGTAGAATATTGACATTATTTAATATACTCTTATATTCATAACAGTTGACCTGTTGAAACTCGCCTCCCTCATTATCACTACAAATAATATTTGAAAATAAATATACCCTGACTCCCTAAAAGCGCTTTTCTAAATAGAATTCCTGTATTTTATAGTCAATCACGATAACTGGGAACATCTAATTCTGTGTGAAAAGGCATGATTTTTCAACAGGTTTGGCCACATGTGACATCATATTTGTTCTAAATTCATCAATATTTTTTGTTAATTAAAAAAAAAACTGGGTGTTGAACAAATTTATTTAACCAGTATAGTATCATACATTGTATAGATTGAAGGAATTTATCTATGTTTGAATTTTTATTTTATCGTGATTTTTAAGGAGGTAAGAATATATGATGAAATCTCCTTTGCGTTTGATCTTCAGACCAGAGATGGTCAAACGCTACATACAGGAAAGGGAGCAAACAATACTACCTCGCCATCTCGCACCACCATTTTTCGCTATGGCATGGGTGCTATTAGGAATAATGTTAGTAGTTTTGCTTTTTGCATGTTGGACCAAAATACCGATTTTTACTTCTGCAACTGCCATTGTTCAATCTAGTCCATCAGATTCGTTACAAACCGAACCATTCTTAATGATTCTGTTACCCGTTTCATACCGCACAGATATTCACCAAGGCCAGCAGGTGTATTATACGATTCCAGGTTCAACAGAACTAAGTAAATGCATTATAACCATGACAGACTCAACGATTCTCAATCCCAAGAAAGCAGATGCTCTATTTGGGAAATACCATCAGGCTGGAATACGCATCAATGAACCTGTTTCTATCGCTTACGCGACAATTAAACGGCCCTCAGGAAATACGGTTGATGATCAAGCAGGCTCAATCTTATCGGTTAAAATAATCACCGGGCATCAAAGGTTAATATCACTGATTCCCTTTCTTGGGAAATTTTTCAAGACTGATAAATACATTCACATTATGGATAAATAGTGATGCTTGCGCGTTTGTGGCTAAACCTATATAAAAGAACAATAAAAAGCATTCGTATATGGTGGCAAGTTCTACGCAGACGTGATGTACCCGTGGTTCTCCAGATGAACGCACTGGATTGTGGCGCGGCGTGCCTGACTATGGTTTTCAAATATTATGGTCTGGATATCGACCTTTTCGAATGCAGCCGGCATTGCGGGCCTGGTCGTGATGGATTAACCGCTCTTGCAATAGCAAAGACTGCCCGAGAATTCGGTTTACGGGTCAAAGCCTTCACGGTCGAACCGAAAGACATTCGCTATGTCCAATTACCAGCAATTATCCATTGGAAATTCAATCACTATATGGTTGTCGAGTACTGGAGCTCAAAAGCAGTTCATGTCATTGATCCCGCTTATGGTCGGAGAAAACTCAAACCGGACGTCTTCAACCAGGGCTTTACCGGCGTCATCCTACAACTCGAACCAGGGGTTGGTTTCAAGCAGAAACATTACTCATCAAGATCCTCATTGTTTTCCTATCTTGGACCCATACTCCGACTCCCGTCGTTGTCAACAACATTGTTTCAAATTATCGCTGTCTCCTTTATGTTGCTTCTCTTTGGCTTGGCTTTGCCCCTGTTTACAAAAGTTTTGATTGACCATATCTTTGCGTATGAAATGCATAGCTTGATGCCTGCCATGGGTCTCGGGCTTGTCTTTATCGTACTGATCTACATGGTGATGAGCTATTTGCGCGGTTCGTTGCTTGTGTATTTACAGGGCCGGCTTGATCCGCAGATAATGTTCAATTTCTTTGAACACATGCTGAGCCTGCCCTTGAAATTCTTTCAGCAGCGGAGCACCGGCGACATACTGATGCGATTGAGCAGCAACGTCTTTATACGCCAGATCCTGACCAATCAAGTTATTTCCACCATGCTTGATGTGACTTTGCTGCTGGGATATTTTACAATACTTGTTCTCAAAGCGCCCACGTTTGCCTTTGTCACATCAGCCATCGGCCTTGTACAGGTAGCTATTCTTCTAATATCGAGCCGTTGGCTGCGGCAAATCACGGAACAGGAACTCATGGCAGGCGCTGATTCCCAGAGCTACATTGTCGAAGCCCTGCGGGGAATTTCTACTCTGAAGGCATCGGGCGCCGAGGACCATGCGTTCAATCACTGGTCCAATCTTTTCAGCCGGAATCTGAACCTGACCCTGCGCAAGAACCATGCCCTGGCCATTATTGATTCCATACTAACGACCCTGCGAACCTTCGCTCCCATGGCATTACTGTGGTTTGGAGGGTTGAAGGTTCTGTCACATGCCATGAGCCTCGGCGCTGTGCTCGCCTACAATTCAATCGCCATTGCTTTTTTGATTCCACTGAGTTCCCTGGTGTCTAATTTCCAACAGTTGCAATTGATCATAGCCCATATCAAGCGCATTCGCGACGTGGTAGAATGCCCCCCCGAGCAGACGGTTGATCCTAAGCGCAAGAAGCCCAAACTTACCGGTGCGATTCAGCTCAAAGGAGTCAGTTTCCGCTATGACAAGAATAGTCCCCTCGTTTTAAAGAACTTATCATTTTCTATCCCAGCTGGCACAAAAGTAGCGATTGTCGGGCCAACAGGATCCGGGAAGACCACTCTCGCCCTTCTGTTATTGGGGTTGCATATACCCACCTCAGGCGAGATTCTTTTTGACGAGCATTCCTTAAAGGAACTTGACCTGCGATACCTTCGGGGTCATTTCGGTGCGGTCTTACAGGAATCTTTTCTTTTCAATGGATCGATAAAACAGAACATTTCCTTATGCTCAGCTGATGCATCCTTGTCAGAAGTGATCGAAGCAGCGAAGATAGCAGCCATTCATGATGAAATCATGCAAATGCCGATGGGATTCGAAACGCTAGTTTTGGAAAGCGGGCAGGGATTATCTGGCGGTCAACGGCAGCGGCTGTCAATTGCCCGCGCGGTCGTGAGGAAACCACGCATTTTATTGCTAGATGAAGCAACGAGCCATATTGACATGTATACGGAAAAGAAGATCGATGCGAATTTAAATGCCATGTATTGCACCCGAATCGTGATCGCACACCGGCTAAGCACAATTCGCGATGCTGATATGATAATAGTCATCAGAAATGGTGAAATAATCGAACACGGCACACATGAACAGCTCTTCATGCAAGATGGTTTCTATAGGGATATTGCAAAAAGTCAGGATATTCATGTTGATAACGGAAAAAACTCACGATTGGTATATGTCAACCATCAGCATTGAATATCCATCAAAATTTTACCCGCTTGGAATTAAAACAACAGCGCTGACAAGCGAGTAAAAAGAAAGGAGGTGATTAACATGTCAGTCAACGACATAATCAGAGCATGGAAAGATCCTGTCTACCGGAAAAGCTTAAGCAAAAAGCGACGAGCGTTACTTCCTGATAATCCCATAGGTCTTATAGAACTTACTGATGAAAACTTGGACGCTATCTCCGGTGGGACAGCAACAGCATGCACACATTGCACGACATGCACCAGCCTTCTTACTGGTCCATGCGCCGAGATGTGCTGCGTTAAGTAATAACCATCAGTGATAAGGATCTAGCTGGGCAGTGCTTTTCCTGCCCAGCTAGTCATCATTCATCTTATGATTATGTATTGTATTAGAAAGGAAAAATGAATGAAAAATAAAATTCTAAGAAGCAGTGAATGGTATAATGCTTTGACTTTAAAGGAACGTATTACTTCGTTAAGCTTAGCAAAAACCAATAAATCTTATAACAATGTACGATTAAAAAAAGCCAAACAATATCTCAACGAATGGCGGTCACAGCCTCCCTTTGACAAAAATCCTCAATATTTTTTACAGCAACTCGGAGCAGTTGGTTTAAATGAAAATGAACTGCTTACAATATTAGCAGAATCTGCTGAAGCATTACAGCAACGAACCGTTTTACCAGAATGGTTGAAAAATCTTGATGAAGCCTTCTCTCAATATCATTCGTTTAAATTATTCAACAAGAATAAGCAGCAATTGAAAAATAACAAACTAATAGACTTATTATTAGCTTTGACGCCTTTAATAATACAAGCTTTTTCACATTTAACTATAGGAGTACAAGAATTAACTAATAAGTATAGAAATTTACCGTTTTGTCCAAACACGATTAATGAGATTCTGTTCGCCAACTTGCCAAGTAGATTAGAAATGATTCTTTGTCGCACAATAATTCTGGAACTTAATGTAGCACGACTACAAAATAAATTAAAGGGCAGAACACCTATAACCAAATATAAAAACTTTTTACGATATTTTCGTAAAACAAATGTATTGCTTAATTTTCTAAGAGAGTATCCAGTACTTGCGCGGCAAATAAATCTACAACTCAATAATTGGATTCACTATTGTTTAGAATTTCTAAACAATCTCTGTCAAGATTGGTCTGCTATAATCACAAAATTAAATAATGGAAAAAATCCAGGACATCTAATTCAAGTATCAGGAAATATTGGGGATTCTCATCGTATGGGAAGAGCGGTAATAATTGCAAAGTTCTCTTCAGGTTTCCAAATTGTTTACAAACCGAAACCACTAATGATTGAGGAGCATTTTCAGGAACTTTTATCATGGCTAAACAATAAAGGAATAAATCCTCCCTTTCGTACTATGAAGATACTCAGTCGCAAGTCATATGGCTGGGAAGAATACATAAACGTTTCTGATTGCATGTCTATTGTGGAAATCCGCCGATTTTATAGGCGTATTGGGGGATATTTGGCGCTGTTGTATATATTGGAAGCCACCGATTTTCATTTCGAGAATGTAATCGCAGCAGGTGAAAATCCAATGCTTATTGATCTTGAATCCTTGTTTCATCCGCATTCCGATCAGCTTTATACAACTCAAAATATATATAGAGCAATACGGGTTATGGAACATTCAGTATTAAGGATCGGTATACTACCGCAGCGTCAATGGATAAGTCATAACAATGCTGGCATTGATATTAGTGGTTCAAGCATAGTAAAGGGTCAACTTTGGCCAGATCGCATACATTTTGTTGAAAAAGCCCAAACAGATGAAATCCACTTGAGTAGAAAATATTATGAAATGCCTGGAGGTAAAAATAATCCAAAAATTAAAGGAAGAGAAGTAAATATTATTGACTATTCTGAATATATAATTGATGGGTTTACTGATTCATACCGATTGCTTAAAAAAAATAGAACTGAACTTTTATCAAAAGAAAGGCCTTTAGCAAATTTTTTCAAAGATGAAATACGGATAATTTTTAGGCCAAGCAGAATATATGGTTTACTTCTTTATGAAAGTTTTCATCCGGATTTATTACACAACGCTCTTGATCGTGAACGTTTTTTTAATAAACTTTGGATTGGTGTCAATAGAATTCCACATCTTTCAAAATTAATACCTTTCGAAATAGAAGATTTACAAAATAATGACATTCCCATGTTTACGACGCATGTCAATTCACGAAATGTTTGGAGTAGTTCAGGTAAAAAAATTAATGGACTTATTAACAAATCAGGACATGATATTGTAAAAGAGCGCATTAAACAACTGGATGATAAAAAGCTACTTCAGCAACAATGGTTTATTCGATCATCACTTTCTACCGTTTTTGCACATTCCATCCAAACGAAATCCACACATTACAAAGTTACAATTAATAAAAAATTTTACGATAAACAGGAACTCCAAAAGAGATTAGTGCACACAGCAAAATTGATTGGTGTAAAGCTGGAATCTCTTGCTTTTAAAGATAAAACAAGCGCATCGTGGATAGGAGTTACTCTCGGGAATGAGAACAATTATATTCTTGCTCCATTATCATACGATCTATATGGAGGTTTGCCAGGAATTATCTTATTTCTTGCATATCTTGGTAAAATTACAAATAGTGAGCATTTTACATCGCTCGCTAGACTAACGCTAAATACTTTATTGGAATTTGTGGAAAATAACAAATCTGACATTACAATGATTGGAGCCTTTTCAGGTTTAGGGGGACTAATATATACATTGACTCACCTGGGAATACTATGGAATAGTCCATCAATTCTAAATATAGCAAACAAATATGTGAATTATTTATCAGACGATTATATTAAAGGTGATAATCACTTCGATATTTTGGCTGGATCTGCCGGATGCATATGTTCTCTTACAACTTTGTATCAATACAGTGCTAATAAACTAGTTGTCGCAAAAGCCATAAAATGTGGTGAAAGATTGTTACAGTCTGCACAAAACATGGAAAAGGGAATTGGTTGGATAAATCCTACCCTAAGTGAAAAGCCATTAACAGGACTTTCACATGGTAACGCAGGCATTGCAATGGCGTTATTTAGACTCGCTACAATATTGCAAAGTAAGAAATATAAAAATGCAGCACTTAAAGCAATCGCTTACGAACGTGACCATTATCTGCCAAATAAGAAAAATTGGGAAGATTTACGGAATTCTGTATCTAGTATGAAGTCTAATGAAATTTCTAATACTCAAAGAGTTTCTAACGCATGGTGTAATGGTGCCCCTGGAATCGGATTAGCCAGATTGGATTGTTTGCATTATCTCAACAGCCATATTTTTATTGACGAAATCAACATCGCGATTAAAGCAACGATAGCAAATGGATTCGGCTATAATCATTCCTTATGCCATGGGGATATTGGTAATCTTGAATTACTTATACAAGCCAGTGAGGTTTTTGAAAACGAATCTTTGCGAAATTATGTAAATCGTGTTGCGTTGGCGATTCTTAATGACATTAATGATAATGGTTTCCGATGTGGAATTCTTCAATATGTTGAAACACCCGGCTTAATGATTGGTCTTGCTGGCATCGGATATGGACTACTTCGAATTGCAGCCCCTAAAATTATACCATCTGTTTTAACACTAGCGGGACCAAAACATGATTATGACCAAAGATCACCAAACAAATATTATTAGTTCTGTAATTATCATCAGAAATTGAAGTCAAAAAAACAACCAACTAAACCGTTAATTAGATTATCTTACGATGTTTGCCAACCACAATATTTTACAGGTAGACTAAATGAAAAGAAAATACTTATTACAACATTTTCAAATATGAAAAACCATGGTAAAACCATTGTAATATATGGAATTTACGGTTCAGGAAAGACATCACTCTTAAACTGGATGCGTCATAATATAGTTAACAAATATATATATAACTCAACCCTAATAATCGATAATGCATTTTCAAAATTATATTATGATTCATTTAGTACTTTGATAGATTTTTTTGGGAATCTAAAAAATGCATGGGAATCTCTCAACGATAATAAGGTCATAAAAAATACTCTTGAGAATTACTTCAATCACGTATTTCGTATATTGAAACAATTGTCCCCGAACGATTATTTAATCCCGACAGGTATTGATTATGATTTTGCTAGAGCAGATAAAACTATTTCGATATATAATCAACCATTTTTCCATTTATTAAAATGCTTTCATGAAATATTACATATCATGAGTCTTTTATTGTGTGAAAGTGATCGCAATCTCGTTATTTTTTTTGATAACGTACAGTGGGCAAACCAGATGGCGTCCGATATACTTCAGCGAGTAATTTGTAGACCACCACCCAGAATTGGATTTTTATTGGCATACGATACAAAAAATAATCAAGCCTTAAAATGGCCGTTTTTACAACAGAAAACATCAGAGAATTATTGCACAAAGTTACGCCTCCAGCATTTAACCGCCAATGATATTGAGAAATTAATTCTATGTCGATTATCTCTTGTATTACATCAAAAAATTTGTATGTTTCTAGCAATCCATATAGGTTATCCAATTCAAGTAATAACAGTTTTCAATATTTTAAATCTTGAAAATTTAACACCAACTTATAATAATATCATCAAAGCAGCAGGAAGAATTAAAAATACAAGAGGTTTTTTATACCCATATTTTAATGACTTAACAAGAAAAATTATAGACGCCGCACTTGTGTTAAAACATCCTTTGAGTATTACACAAATTTCTTATTTAATTAAAGCAACAAAGCGGCAAAAAAATGTGTTAAAAAAAGTAATCGAAAAAAGTGGTGTTTTTAAATCTTTTAAAAATGAATTTTATGATATTGTACATCCACTCTTGTACATTTATTGCGATCACCACATACCTTATAAAATATATAAAAATTTTAACCTCCGATCTGCCACTTTTTTACAATTTTCAAATAACTTTCCGTTTTCTAAAATAATAAGGGATACTTTACTAGCAAATTATTTATATAGGATAAAAAGCTATAAAAAAGCACTAGAATATAAATATAAACTTTGCAGGCATTACAAAGCACTGCATGAGTATGAATATGCTATGCATCTTATCTATCAAGCTCGAGTTTGTGCACGAATAACGAAAAATAAAAATGTTGAAGCATCTTGTCTACTTCAAATTGGAGATATATTATTTCATACGGGCAAGTTGCATGAAGCGATTGAAGCTTATAGCCAAAATATCAAAATTGAACGTGAGATGAAGAACCACCAAGGTATTGCGATCGCATTTTTTAAAATGGGTCTTGTATTCGAATATATGAACCGTTTGGATACATCCATATTATATTATAATAAATCCAAAAAAATTGAACGCAAATTTAATAATCTTTATGCCTTAAATAGTATTTTTCACCGTCTGGGTGTAGCTTATCAACTAATGAATAATTTTTCTATTGCACTCAAATACTACGTCTCGTCCCTTAATATTGCCAAACAACTCGACGATTTCCATTGTGTCGCTTTAAGCTATCATCAAATTGGGCGTATCTACCACCTCAGAAACAACTTTAATATAGCTATGGATTATTACTGTCGCAGCATTGCCATTAATAATAAAATCAAAAATCCATATGGAAAAGCACTTACATTATATCAGATTAGTTTGATCTTTCAAAAAAATCAATGTTTTGACAAGGCAATAATTTGTCTTAAAAATTGTCTAACAACTGTCCGGTTGGCGGGACTTTATAATATTGAAACTCATTTTTTATATCAAATTGGTTCTAATTATCAACTGATGCACAATTTTAACAAAAGTTTGTTCTATTTAAAAAAAAGCCAAAAAATATCGGAAATGATTGGAATCCATGATATTAAGGTCCGTATATTGTACCAAATTGGCAAAACATATCATTTGATGAAAAACTATGATTTAGCTCTATGTTACTACAATTATAGCAATGAAATTGCTCGACATTACCACGATACATCCATGTTGCACTTGACTAATGATGCGATTACTAGTTTAAAACAAAAGATGTAATCCAAAGGGAATAATGTCATCGTTCATCTTTAAAGTCTCAAGTTTTTTCCTCAAGATTGTTTTCATTAAATGGAGTCTTCTTGACAATCAATACAAATACAGTATAATCTCAAAAGAAGGATAATGATCGACATTCTTATCTTTATTCTTTTTGCCGGGACCACGGGTAAGATCCAGGGAACAGTGAACGATGCTGATAACGGCGCTCCGATCACAGGCGCGAACGTGATCATCACCGGTACGGGTATTGGCACGGCCACAGATGACAACGGCTATTTCGCGATATTAAATCTCCCACCTGGTTCGTATGATGTTGAAGTATCCTGCATCGGATATGAAACGCAAAAAATAAAAAAGGTTTTAGTGCAAATCGATAAAAGCGCGCGTCTTGGGATAAGTCTCCAGCTGGCGCTGATCGAGATGCCGCCGGTGAGCGTGATATATAAACAAAAAGCTGTGGAAAAGGACTGGACCAGCACAACTTATATCATCCGTAAAGAAGAAATCCGCACACTGCCAATCGATTATACAACCGGACTAATTCAGTTCCAACCATCGGTCACCCGTATGGACACTACTTTACACGTACGGGGTGGTCGTCCCACTGAAGTAGCCTACCTTATCGACAACGTCTCGATCATTGATCCCTTAACCGGCGAACCAGTAATCAACCTATCCAAAAGCGTCGTCGACGAGATCATCTTTCTACCCGGCAGCTTTGACGCCGAGTATGGTCGGGCTATGTCTGGAGTCGTCAATGTTATAACACAGAATCCTTCGGGTAAAATCCGTACCGAGGCGTCGGGCAAGAGCGAGCGGATTATGCCAATGTATTATGATTTTGGATACAACAACGTACAAGCAACGATGCACTTACCGGAATTTTTTAAATCGAAGACGCTCGTTTCGTTGGATATAATGCATACGGACGATCAGAATCCCCGGCTGGTCCTATTACCTCACAAACAGCGTGACGATTATGCATTGTACGGCAAGTGGCTGATGGCGCCTTCCGGTAAACTGCGTATAAGCTTGAGCGGCGCGCAATCTCACTCGCAATTTGATCGCTACGACGGTTTTAAGTGGCTCTTCCACCTTGATCGCTACCGGTCGGACTTGAAAAAAGGGAATTTACAAACTTTCAACCTGAATTTTTTACCTGATTCAAGAAAGCTCCTAAACCTGACCCTGAGTCGCTTGTATTCCAGGTTTATTTATGGTGTAAGAATATACAAGGATTATGGCATATTCGACGACTTTGCATTCAAAGACAACCATAATTTGGAATTTTCCTTCGCTTCTGGCAGCCTGAATAATCCTTTTGGAACCACGAAAGTATACAAGCCATATGATTGCGATTATCCTGAATATCGCGAGCGTACGTCACAGGTTTTAAAAGCCAATGTCGGCACTATTTTAAATCTTCACGAATATCATGAAATCAAAGGCGGATTTGAATATACCTACAATATCCTGGACAATTTTACATATTGGGTGAGTAATGACACAATCAATCCGATTGTGGATGAATGGAACTATAAGCCTGATGAATTTGCCGCCTATCTGCAGGATAATATTGATTACAAGGGATTGTATGCCAAGGTTGGCTGCCGCTGGGACTATTTCAACAGCAAGTTACCGAATGTTGATCCGAAGTCAATGATTTCACCACGCCTTGGATTTTCCTTTCTTGTTACCGAAAAGTTCCTGTTTCGTACAAATGTCGGACGATATACCCAACCGCCTTTATACGACTATATGTACAGTTATTATTTACGGCTGCCTTACCCAGAGTGGGTATGGTATCTGATCCGGAACTCACCGATCGGCAACCCTAATTTAGGTTCCGAAAAAACGATAAACTATGAGGTTGGCTGTCAGGGGACAATCCGGAAAAATATGAATATCACATGCAATGCGTTTTATAAAGATATTCAGGATCTGACCGGCACAAGAATAATCGTTTATGAAGCTCACACCTATTCATCTTATTTCAATGTTGAATATAGCAATGTCAAAGGAATCGAAACGATCCTGGATTATTCGAACTCCCTGTTTACCGGTAAGGCTTCATATACGCTTTCATGGGCAAAAGGCACGAGTTCATATGCACGGGAAATACATGATGATTATTGGCGTGATACCACATATGTTCCTTCAGCCGATGCATACGATCTTGACTTTGATCAACGGCATAGGATATTAGCACAGGGTACGTTCAACCTTCCCTTAGCCGCCAAACTGCATGTGTTTGGTTATATCGGTTATGGCTTTCCTTACGCTTCACCAGGCACCGAAGGGAAGATAACTAATGCCCCACGCTCAGCACTGCAAAAGCAGATTGACTGTATCATAGTTGCTCCGATTAAGCGCGGCAGTTTCACAGTGAAGGTATTGGCTGAGATCGTGAATCTCCTTGATATCCGTTATGAATACGCCCCATACTCTCCAATCATACAACCTGGGGCGGTTTCAAATTATAATTACTTTATGACATTGGATTCTCCCTATTATCATCCGGCGATTGACTTCAATCACGACGGCATTATCACACCGTATGAAGAATATTGTGCAAATCGTGAAATGTGCAGATATGTTAATACACAGTATTGGGCCTTTCTAAATTCCGCCCCGCGCCGTGCACGGATTGGCATCAGCATTAATTTCTAACTTTGCGGTTGAAGTCTTGGCACCAGCTTGAATGTCCTGAATTGAAACATATACGGTCCTAAATTAAAAGACATAGATCGCCAGCCGACATTCGATAAAACAGTCCCACTGAATCGTCCGACAATGTATTATAGTTGCGAGTGTTTTGTTGCACTGTGTTTCTGGCAAATTGCGATTAGTTATTCAAAAAAGATGGTCAAACTAGCCGGATAGTTGATACAAAAACTAAATAGAGAGGTTGGCTTGTGCCAACCTCTCTTATGTTTGGTCCCGTTTTTGTCCCAGTCGGGATCGTTTTTTAGGGAGAGTGCCAAGATTTTGGTAAATTACACGTCATTGGCAAGAGGCCAGAATTTTTTTATTTTCTCGGAATTCCGGCGGACTATCAGAAAGTCTTTTTAGTCGGGCGGCAGAGCCAAATTAAAAAACCGAGGACCACAGCAAATGCGAATTTAAAGACATCTATATAGATTGCTGCTTCGATAGCCACTCATCACCATGCATCTATTCTTTAAGATTTAGATTTAATAAAAGTATTATATTATATCTGTAGAAATCCATATATTAATTTTATGCAAAACTGTGCTGAAATGTCCAAAAAATGGCACATTTGGCACATTTTGCCAACATCTGGAAATTTCTCAAAAATAGCGCGGATGCATTATGGGACTGCATTTATGCGAATTCAGATTAAGTTTTTTAGGGTAAAAAAGGTATGTCTGCTGTTTACGTAACCGGCGGCATTATTTCTTACGGAAAAAGTCAAAGCATTAATTGATCGTTTACTAAGTTTTAACTGACAATTATAGCGTGTAAGAATCAAGCCCAAATGGACCTTGACAACCAGTAAAATGTGATTATAAATAATTAGGTAGAACTAGATAGAGAGGATGAAAGTGATGGTATCAATTTTTTGCACTACTTTCCTAATCGGTCATTTTATTACAAAAGCGTATCTCCCAATAGGTTGTAGTCAAGGCGTCGGCAGAGTCTGTATTTATGACTCAGATCACGACGGCAAAATCGAATTGATCGCAAGTTCATCAAACACGGACCAATCATGGAGTAACATCGCCGAATTTACAGCACCGGATACATGGGATATTCAGCCGATCCTGCTCGATTCGGTTATTATCTGGGATGTCGGCGACTTTGACAATGATGGGTTAACCGATATCATCACTTATGGTGAAACCGACGGCTTCCCCCTGATGAGGATTTTCGAGTCACCTGATTCATCATCCTACCCTTCTAATGAAGTCTGGCGCGATACAGTGGGCTTTCCCTACAGATATCAGCCGATATCTGCCTTCGATATTGACCGGGATAGTCTCACCGAGCTGATTAAATTGGATTGGTGGAAGGCAGATACAGTCTCGACATACCATCCCTTCGGTATCTATAAAGTGGTAAGCGATAATCAATACGACACGGTTTTTATGGGTTCGGGGATGGATCAGGTATCTTCCAGTGTCGCTTTTGGCGATTATGATCGCGACGGTGCCAATGAATTTGTCATATGTAATGCGGAAGGGGTTGTTCAAATATGGGAGTGTATGGGTATCAATTCATACCTGCTTCGGCAGCAAAATCAATTATCCACCTTCAACATTCGAGATTGTTTCACGGTTCCGGATGCGGACGGCGATGGTAAGATGGAATTCGGTATTAAAGGATTCGTGCCTTATCCGGCATACAGAATTAGTGCTTTTATCTACGAGGCAACTAATGACACCACTTATGATCTCATCAAGTTTTTTGCCCTAAAATCAAATTTTTATGATGAATATGGCGGTTTTTCCGATGCCGGTGACATCGATCACGATGGCTCGCTGGAGATTCTTCTTGAAGCATTTTATAATGTGTTTATTATTAAATCTGCCGGCAATGATTCATTTTATATTAATGACACACTCACGGGCGATATGATGCTTCACGGTTCCTGCGTCAGAGTATTTGACCTCGACAATAACGGTTTGTCCGAAATCATTATATCTCAAAACAATACGACCCGTATATTAGAAAAAGGCGTGGACATGGAGTGGTTTTTCCCTGAGCCTACTCATCTTGACACTTTTTTTGCATTCGATACGGTAACGCTGCATTGGGCAGTTTACGACACGTTTTTACTCGATTCTGTTTATTTATACCTGCGTCGTACTACTGGCGGCTCCTCGTTAATATTTCAGGGATTACCGATTGATTCATGTTATGACTGGGCGGTTCCAGACACCCAGGGTTATTTCAGGCTTTGGCTCGTTGCGAAAGGTCTGGGGCGAAAGGATTCACTTGCCTCCCGGTCTTTCTTTATAAAAAGAGAATCTGGAATAACCGAATACACTGCCGATTCTCCACAAAGTTCATTTTTACGGGTACTTATGAATCCTTTCAGTACAAAAACCGAAATAACTTGGTGCGTAACCGACGAAAACGCTCAAACAAAAAACGCAACCGCGAACCTGGCGATTTACGATGTATCTGGTAGGGAAGTGTGGAGATACACTATACCGTCAGATAACCATCAATTAACTAACAAGGTCATTTGGGATGGTGCTGACTGCCGAGGAAATCAACTGCCAGCAGGCGTCTATCACGTCTATCTTAAGGCCAATAGTAAAAGATTATGTCAAAAGGTGGTTCTATGCCGCTGAAGATGCTTTTATCCGATTCATCAGAAAAGAAACCTCACCTGGTTTTTTTCGGCATTTTGTGTTTATTGTTATTCATTAGTTTCAGCCATGGCCAGGATCCCGGGGCAAAGTATCTTATCATCAGCCATGATAATTTTTATGATGCGGTTTTGCCCCTTGCGAGATGGAAGCATCAAAAGGGAATTAAGACAAAAATCGTCAAGCTTTCTGAAATCGGCTCTTCAGCACCAGCGATCCGGGATTATGTTGTGGATGCATATAACACCTGGCAGACAAAACCCGAATTTTTGCTGCTGGTTGGCGCGCCCAATTATTTACCTTTTCCTATTGTATCAAACGTTCACTCAGACAACTACTATACGAACATGGATGCGGATATCTACAATGAAATTCTTTCTGGCCGGCTGACCTGTCACGATACCGTGGAAGCCAAGACCGTTGTTAACAAGATCCTATTATATGAAAGAAATCCTGATGCCACCGACCCAACATGGTTTAAAAAAGGATGTTTGATCGCCAGGACGGATAATTCTCCGGATGACTCGATTTATTTCGAAAACATCCTATACTATGCAGCTTTAATGGCTAATAATGGTTATGTCGTCATTGATACTTTTTCCGATATCTATGGTCATAATGCTGATGATGTTATGAATTCGGTGAATAACGGTCGTGGATATCTTCTTTACCGGGGTGTGGGTGGTAACAACTGGGATTTTCCCTTTAATTGCAATCCCAACCAGGCCAACAACGGTACTAAATTACCCATTGTGTTGTCGATAACCTGCTCGACCTTAGGCACAGGTCCGACACCGGCAGTCGCAGAGAGGTGGTTTTTAACCGGCACGCCCACTGAACCGCGCGGCGCGGCCGGTTATTTTGCCACATCCACGGCAATAATGAACGGCGCTCAGCTGCGAAGCGCCGTGGCAAAGGGTTTTGCCGATGCCGTGTTCATCGATAAAATGAAAACTTTTGGTGAAGCCTGTGAAAATGGCCGTCGCCGGGTCTTTGATTTATATGGTTCTTTGGGTGAGGATGAGTTTCTCGGATTCACTACGGTTGGTGATCCGGAAATGAACCTCTGGATAAGCACGCCATTATCGCCATCAGTCGATCATCCACCGGTCGTGCCGCTGGGTCTCAATAATATTTCCGTCTCAGTGCAGGCTGACGGCGATCCAGTCGCCAGCGCTTTGGTCTGCGCAATGCAGAAAGATACGGTTATTTACGTCGTCGGTACCACCGATACAAACGGCATTGCCAACCTGACATTCACGGTGAACTATTCTGATACGATTTATCTGACCGTTACCGGTCATACGATTTATCCTTATGAAGGATTCATTCTTGTGAATACAACCGGCGCATATATCGGTTATTTGCGGAGCACAATTGACGATTCAGCGGGCGGGAACAACAACCTACGGGTCAATCCAGGGGAAACTATTACATTGCCCGTGTGGGTGCAGAATTGGGGTACTGACACGGCACTAAATGTTACCGGCATGTTGAGAACACAGGATATCTATGCATCTATGATCGATACCACAGCCGCTTATGGCAGTTTGTTTCCCGGTGATTCGGCAATTTCCAATCCTAATTTCCGGTTTTATGTTGACACTTGCTGTCCTGGTTACCACAATGTCGTTTTTGAATTACTTTGCGCGGATTCTAATAATAACTGGTTATCACAATTTTCCGTGCCGGTTTATGCACCCATTATTGTTTTTATGCATGACAGTATTATTGGCGGTAATGGCAATAATCTGCTGGAACCGGGGGAAACCGTCGATCTTCTGGTCGATCTTAAAAACGAAGGGAACGAACGGGCCGAGAGCTTAATGGTCGTTCTGCGCGGTTTGAATAGCTATATAACCGTAAGTGATTCTATGAGTTATTATGGGAATATTCACCCAGACAGTACCGGGAATAACTCATCCGATCCCTTCGTTATTACCGCGAGTGACTCCACTCCGATTGGGACAATTGCTGACTTTTTATTGGAAATCAGATCCGGTGTATATGTTGACACAATTCTATTATCCCTCATTATTGGCAAAAAAGATTATCTGGTTTGGAATCCTGATCCCACGCCAAGCTCCGGTTTGAATATTAGTAGTATCCTGTCGTCTCTGGGATATAGCGGCGACTATTCCACTGTACTACCCAACAATCTCACGATGTACCGTGTGGTCTTTGTATGTGCTGGCGTATGGCCGAACAATTTTATATTGTCAATATTTGATCCTAAAACGACTGCGCTGGTTGACTACCTTACCGCCGGCGGTAGAGTTTATCTCGAAGGCGGCGACGTCTGGTTTTATGATCCTTTGTATCTTGATGGTTATAATTTTAACGCTTTGTTTGGTATCAACGCTTTGGAAGACGGTTATGGAGACATGGGACCCGTAGGTGGATTTATCGGCCAATTTACTCAAGGAATGAGTTTCCAGTATGCCGGCGAGAATTATTATATGGACCATATTTTTTCCTCATCCACTTCCATATTACGTGACGAAAATAATGACTATTATTGCGGCGTCGCCTTTAGCGACGCAAATTATCGAACCGTTGGGACTTCCTTTGAACTCGGTAATCTGGTTGATAGCGCCGGTGTATCCACCCGAGCGGCGCTTTTAGATTCAATCATGCAATATTTTGAAGTATTGCATGCTATCGAAGAAAGCCGGGTATTCACAGCGATGACTTCATTCTATAAACTTGCCATTTATCCGAATCCTTTTAGGGGAAGTGCCGTAATAAGAATGCAATTACCTTTGATGCGATCAGAAAATAGCCGACCGCAAGCAACTCTAAAAATCTATGACATCTGCGGGAGGTGCGTGAAAACTTTCGATCTATCACAGGCAGCCGATTCAAAGGTCGTTATTAACTGGAATGGCAGTGACAATATCGGACGTAAATTATCGCAAGGCATTTATTTTGTTAGGCTGGTGAGTGAAAATCAAACTTTGATTGAAAAATTAGTCCTTTTACGATGAATCATAATAGAAAAGTTTATTGTTGATTTAGGGAGGGGGTAATATGAAAAAAATAATAGATTAAACATAGCGTGTTAGCGTTCAGCGAGAATTGGAAAAATCCGCTAAACCAATTGGAGACCGATCAGGGTTGTTCAACGTTATGACGCTCTCTCCATAACCCAATATTATATATCTCTCTGCGCTCCAAAGTCAAGTGCTTCTTGTCTGCACGTTTGCGTAAGATTTCCTCCTATCGCTCTAGATAACTATCCAATGGACTTACGTTGGACTGGTTTTTGCGAGAGATTCAGCTTTATTTGTTAATCACTTCATTCTGATACAATTATTTCTTTGTGCCAAAATCGTGCCAACTTTTTACCGAAATCCATGGCAACAGACAGAAATGATGGTAACAGCAAGAATCGTGCGGACACAGTGTTGGACTGCGTTTATGCGATTTTCGATGAATTATTAGAAGTTTGTGAAAAGGTCGTAATCGGTTTAGGAAACCATAGTTCTACGCGACCAATTCATTGATGTCTAAAATACTAAAATCTTTATTGATTAAATTGACATGTGCCATGTTGTGCCATGTTTTTTGGCACATTGAAAATTCGCATAAAAAATCCATAATCGTATAAACGACGGCCTGGACTGCATCTATATGATTTTAAAATATTAAATTTTTTGGAAAAAAGCGATTTGTGCGGATTTTAAGTCCGCTATGTCTACCAATTCCATCATCCCGGCAAAACATAATGCATCGCACATCTTACAAAGTTCGTTATCGCCTTTCGGCGATAGGATTTTTCCCCTCGATACGTCACTCGGGGACCTCCGGCCCCGTTAACGAATCGGGTCCTACGGAAGTCTCTTTGCTATGTCTACCAATTCCATCATCCCGGCTTTCTTTCACTTCCTCGCCCCTCGTGGGAGAGGGTAAGGGTGAGGGGGAGAATAATTGCATTATAACCACCATTAATGATCTGTCAACGTATCTTATATGTCATTCCCGCGCCGGCGGGAATCCAAATTTAAATATTTCTAAAACTGTGCTTCCCGCAAGGCAAAATGGGTATACTGGGTTTACTACTGGAATTAAACATCGGCAGTGCTATTTATCTACTTAAAATCTAATAAACCCCCGAAATATACTGGCTATCTGCTCTCAATAACCAGATGCTTTCCGTTTCTAAATCGTCTTCGACTTCGACCACTACATTTACGTATATTTCAGGTCCCCAATCGGGTCCCTCATCTTCAATATCCATTTTCAGTATGTATGTTTGGCCATTTGGTATTTCAGGGTTTGTCAATTGTGATTCCCAGACATCGTTACCATTTATCACATATAAATGGTGCGCATTCAGGGATGAAGGGATTTCAAGTGAATCAATGGCAATAATATAAATTTCGCCACCAAGTCCAGATAACGGGCCCGGAAAAGTGCTTGCACGATATAGATAAGTATCTAATATATATTCACGTTCATTGATTTCGATCTTTACAGGAGCGGACATTAATTCATCGACAGAGTAATGAAAACATGATAATGCTATAAGGATAAGAAAAGCCGTTAATATATGTTTGCGGATGTGATTTTTCATTTTCTCTCCAACAGATTATAGGGAAGATACTATTGGAAGTCAAGAGAAAATACAACAATTACGAGCAATCCGCTATATATTCCAATGCCTTGATTTTTTGCATACTAGACATATAATGTATTGGAGAGATGACATATGGATTTCAAAAATCCTTATCAACTCGGATTGAAATACATATCAAAAATATCAGCTGTAGCAATTATGCTCAGCATAAGCTGTATGACGTACTATAGGGAACGGACACCGGAAGAGATAGAACAGTTGAATCAGACAATAACTCCATTGCCTGAAAGCTTACTTTCAATTCCAAAATTCAATGGAAAAGATACAATACCAATATTTTATTTTGAACAGGCTGGTCGTGGTTATAGTCATCCATGGCTTGCATACATGTTATACAACGATGGTAAATTGGAATTTCTTTATATTTTTGAAGGTAAAAAAGGAGTATTCCAATATGGTTTTATAAGTAAAGAAGAAATGCAGGATTTTATTTACAAGTTAAATCAGATGGGTTTGTTTAACGTTAGTAACGAAAGTATAATTGAAAAGGAATATTATCCATATAAAGTTGGTTGTCTGGAGGCTTACTTTAGTGGAATGATGGCATATCCACCAAGAAGACCAGCAAGACTCGATGCTGGTGAGGATATAACAGTAGATGTCGAGTTATCAGGCTTAAAATATAAAATCAAATCTTATGATGTGTGGCGTGAAGTTAAACGGTTTCCAACTCTCATGGATGCAAAAATCCTTGCTGAAAGCATTGATTTTATTCAAGAATTTTTGGAAGCTAAAAGACATGAAATTAAAAAATAGTTTAAACAGATCATTTATCATTGAATAAGTATGAATAATATTATAATGAAATTTCTATTATTAATTCTATTAATGCAGATAACGATGATCGATTGCTGCATGAAAAATGTTGTGAATGAAAATTTAGAAGAGGATATTGATTATACACAATATGAAAATAATATAGTAAGTGATAATGATGATTATGAAATATATTCTGTCCTTTTAAATGGATATTATGATGAAGAAAATAGCGGCATTATCGTCATTGACGAGATTACCGCATGTTTAGGCGAAGATTATTATGAATTCTTTCATTTAAAAGAAACAATTAACTCGTTTATTGAGGAAAACGGGATAAATGATTCATCTCTATTTAATAACTTCTATGTGGCAAACTTAATATCATATAGACTTTTAAATCGCTTTTCCGTTACTGACAGTATTTTCTTGCTTACACTGAAGGATTGTAAAAAATTGGGTAAACAACATTTCTGGAAGAATTTTCATAAAAAATATTCTAAAAAGCATAGATGGAACTCATTATTCGATTTATCCAGGGTTGGTTTCAATGATGATAGAACATATGCATTGGTTTATTGTTCCTGGGGCTGCGATACTATGGCTGGAGCAGGTTTTATTTCTTTATTCGTTAAAAAAGAAGGTAAATGGTATTGGATAGCTGATAAAGTGATTTGGGAAACATGATGTTAAATTCAAAATTTACCATAAAATAGTGGTTTTTGAATTCGTGAAATGATTGGGGAAATTTTGAGGGTGTGGATCATAGCCCCGGATCAGCATAAGAGCTTATATAATGTACATCTTAACTATAATACAACACTTGCGAGCTGTCTGGCAACTCAAATCGATCGCATTTTAGTTGTCATTATTGTTTTTTAATAATAATCTTAGTATTTGACACAGCACTGTCGATTTTTGAAAAAATCAAAGGAATATCAATTTTATCATTATCAGCATGAATTTCTTCTTTTAAAATACTATCTACGATCGGGATGAATATCTTTTTGGCATCATCAAAACCATATCGGTATTTTAACTCATAAAATTGATGTGCTAGTTCGCTGATATAATGATCCGTTAATATAATACCCTGGTTATCTCGTGTATATTTTTTACTCACATCAGAAAAAATCATAGGTAATTTTTCTTGAGACCATCCCCTTTGTTGCATAGATATATATTCTGGATATGTACATATCAATACAAGAAGCCCAAGACCAATAAAAACGAAAATTATTACTCTTTTACTTGTTCTCTTAGATTTTTGCTTTTTTTCTACATCGTTTGGCATGAATTATTATATGGTTGGCCAAAATATTGTCAATAAGCATTATCTCCCGATTTTGACTGAAACTAGTTGATCGGACTAATAGTCCTTACAAAAGCCGGTTGACATTAGATGGCAAGATAGTATAATTATACGACAGGAGAGAAAGAAATTATGGTTTGTAATAATTCATTTAGGAGATAGAGATGGAAAGCGCAGCAAATTCGATTGATGAAGAGCTGAAAAAAATTAAAGATTTCGTAAATAGCGATATATTAACTGTAAAAGGATTATTTTTAAATTCATACAGACTCATTAAAACTCAAGGGATGACTTTAATCGAGTTTCAAATCGTACTGCAGTGTATTAATTTGGTGTTATTCGTCATTGGAAGATCTTTGCAGCTGAAATGGTTGTTCTTTTTATATACTATACCCAATATTTTTATTGGCGCAATTTTATTTCTTATGCCAATAATTGCATTGGCGCAAATTTATGAACATGGCGACTTTAATATAAAAGATACGCTTCTATTTTCATACAAGAAAAGCTTGAAATATATCGTAACATTTTTGCTTCCAGTGATATTGTTGGGTTTGATATTTGGGATTGCAGCAATGATTTTAGGGTTGCCAATTGGACTGCTGGGGTTACCAGTCGGTTTTGCGTTTCTTATAATCGTGCTTCTTGCTATTGCTGTATTTCTCTGGTTGATTGTGCCTTTGTTTTTATTGCCTTATCTTTTAGTGTGCAGTGATTATTATGGTCTCAAGGCCATTAGAATTGCCAATAGAATAACCAGTCGATATGGATCATATTTATTTTATTATTATATGATTATTAGTTTTTTGATCATTGTAGTCGGTATACCTTCCGCTGTTTTGTTAAGTAAAAACTATTTTACAGGTTATATTCTTTCGATCCCGGTTTCCATAATTGGCCTTTATGGATGGGCTTATGGCTTGCTGATATATAAACACATTGTCAATAAAGTAAGCGAACAAAATCTTGCATTACTGGCTGGCAATGTACTGCAGGGTCGTCTATTTGAGCTTGACAAAACAGAGCCAAAAGATAGTCTGTTCTATGACACCCGCGGTTATCTATTTTTAGAATTTAAGGAATATGACAATGCCATCGCGGAATTTAATCATGCCTTAGCATTGGATGAAAACAGCAAAGATTCATATATCGGTTTAGCACTATCGCATTTTATCCTCGGTCAGAAAGATAAAGCCAAAGAGTATTATAGAAAAGCGATTATTCTAGATCCGAGGTATAAAAGCAAGATAAAAATAAACGAATTAAAGAACGAGGGATTTTCATATACAAAAAAACATCTAAATATAATGCACCTGATACTGGCTGATATACATATTGAGATAAAGGACAAAACCATACAAATACATTGTCCATTTTGTGGAAAACAGACACAGAGTAGCAATAATAAATGTCCCCATTGCAATAAAGATATTAATATTAAAAATAAGGATTCAAAATATACCTGTAATGTATGCGGAGAATTTGCAAATGAAGATGCTCAGTACTGCTGGTATTGCGGTGAAAGGTTTGAAGATGCGTAAGTTAAAAAATGCTGAAAGTCAAATTTCAATATGCAATCCGAAAATAGAAAACTTAGACCATGAACTATAAACTAATTCTTCAATTTTTCAGTAGATGCATACGAGACATTCTCAAGGTGATCTTATTTATGAGTGGAATTATGGATTTTGCTATGGTGTCACGAAGTATTGTTGATAGGATAAGAGCGAAAGATAAAATAACGATCATCTGTCTTTCCTTGTTAGTTATTTCTATAATAATTAGCATTCTCTTGCGAACCGTTATTCTGGTTCCTGTAATGATCATTCTTACAATAATTCTTATTTCAAAAATATCTCCAGCCAGTTCTATTGAAATTGATTTTGCTAATCAATCAGGTCGTCCACCAACCAGGGAAGAAAGCACTATTCTTACTCTTTATTATTTTCTTTGTATTACTTTGATTATCGCATTCTTTTTCCTTAATATTAGATTCCCGACATCACCATTATGGATATTTATTAGAATGGTAGTCTTTCTGCTTGCCTTAGGTCTTATCTACAAATACGTATTAATACGATATTTGCTTAATAACCATAAAAAATCTGGTGATTAAAGGATGTCCACTTAATGTATATTAATTAAACCCAGTCGGATTTCTATGAAACAAGGGGAGTGATTTTGGTCACTCCCCTTTGCTTTTTTGTGTGGTATTTGTGTGGTGCATATGCCAAAATCAATGGTATGGGTCAGAAATTACCGAAAAGATCAGAACACCGAAGATGACGGTCTGTCCTGCATCCGTGCGATTTTGAATGAGTTTTCGAAAGATACTAAGATTGAGGGTTTCGTTTTTTCCCCTCGATGCTACACTCGGGACGTTCCGAAGTCCGCTATGTCTACCAATTCCATCATCCCGGCGGCTCGTAATTTCATCACTTTTTGCCCGTCAGCGAGAATGCGCCAGATTGCCCTGTGCCATTTCCCCCGTTCTTATATTAATGACAAATGAGACGGGACAAAAGTGTGCCATTTTCTACATTATATCCAATCCTGGTTCGCCGGTCAACGGTCGCTATTGGCGCTTATTTTTTTCATATCATCCATAACGGAATGAAATATATTTCAGTTTTTATTTTAATTCTATCAAGGTAATCCCTTGTAATCACCACTGCCCTCTTAGGTTTGAATTTTTCCATGAAATTTTTTAAAGAGGGCGGCACGTCAGGCTTGGTAAATCGTTGAAATTTTATTTCCACCGGCATTGGCACGCGATTTTCGACCAGGACAAAATCCACTTCGTGCTGTTGTTTATCCCTCCAGAAATTAATATCAGTCAATGACATTCTCTTCTTCAAAAACTCGCTGTAAAAAAAAGTCTCGGCCAAACATCCTGCGTCTTCCCTTTTATCCAAAGAGCGCGTGTCATTTATGTTTATGTTCCGCAGGCCGGTATCGCCGAAATACAGTTTGGGCATTTTTGTAATTTCTTTCTGCCGGTTGCGGTAATACGGTCTCAACGTGTTGATCACAAACGTTTTTTCTAATAAGAATAAGTACTTCTCCAGATGACGTCTTTTAATGCCGGTCTCTTTGCCGACCTCGTTAAGGTTCAACAGACTGCCGTTTTGCACCGATAGAAACATAATCAGACGGTTGAATTGAGGGATATTTTCCAGTTTTGCCAGGTCTTTGATGTCTTTCTGCACGTACGTGTTATGGATCTCTTTCAATCTCAGGATTCGGGCTTCGGTTTCATTGGTCAGTGAAGGCAAAGGATAGCCGCCGTAGATGATGAAATCCTCAAGAACCGGCTGAATTTTAGGGGTCAGGAGATGCTGGGCTTTGGCTAAATCAAAATGCCGCAATATCCTAAATAGATCGATACTTTCTTTATTCTCCCGGTATGGACTTTTTTTGAATGCCAGATATTCGGTAAAACTTAACGGATAGATCGTGAAAACAATCTTCCTGCCCGTAAGGGCATCGGTGAATTTCTTTCTAATTTCAAAAGAAGATGAACCCGAAATTATCAATTTGATCTCCTGATGGTGATCGTGGATCAGTTTCAGAAATTTAGCCGGCTCGGGCAGATATTGAAACTCGTCGATAAAAACCTTGATTCTTTTCTTCGGATGCAGTTTTTGCGTGCTGAGATACTCCAGGAATTTATCAACGCCGCTCACTATCTGCAGGTTATAGGTATCTTCAAGGTCTAAGTATATGCATTCGTCGTCGGTCATTTCCCGCATCAGCAGTTTCATGATGCTCGATTTACCCACCTGCCGGGCGCCGAGCAGCACGATGATCTCGGGTTTATCGAGCCACTTCTTTATCGGTCCGAGAATATCTCTGGGTAGAAGGATTATGCCATTCATGGGACTATTCTAACACAATATGTGAAAAAAGTCAAGACTTTTTTCACACTTATTGCAAAAAAAGTCGATCTTTGCCTGACAGCAAAAACCCGCATAAAACCCCAAATATTCCAGCGATTATTCATTTGACTTTTATGATCTTATTGACCATTTTACCATCTATCTGAATAAAATAGACACCGGGTTTGATTATATTGGGCATTACGATTCGTCCAGTGATGTCAAAGACCCTGCATTTTTTGTCTTTTGGCAATTGCAGAGGACCACTGAAGATCGCTGGAAGCTTATTATTGTGCGGAGTGCAGATGACATTATTTTCCCTTATATGAGTTTCATCAGGCGCTGTTCTTACCAAGTAAATATCTCTATCGCCAGTATAGACTGATTCTTTATATCCACTGATTATGTATCCATTATCCGAAGTTGTTTGAACACAATATCCTTCATCCATGAAATCCGCTTCGCCATATGTTGCAGACCAAAGTAAATTCCCCCATGGATCAACCCTTATTAAGTATACATCGGTGTTTCCCATACCATAAGAATTAGTTCCGCCGCAGATAATATATCCATTATCCTGTGTCTGTTGAACTGAAAAGCCTACTTCGCTTGCAGAACCACCGTATGTCTTGGACCAGGTTGTATCGCCGTTGGAGTTTGTTTTAACCAAATAAACGTCCCCGGCTCCCGCGCCGAATGATGTTGTTAATCCGACCATTATAAAACCACTGTCCAAGGTCTGTTGTGCAGAATAGCATACATCCATGCTGTCTCCACCATAGGTTCTGGTCCATAACGTATCGCCCAAAGAATCTGTTTTTATAAGATAAAAATCAACAGACCCGGCTCCAGACGAAATAGTCCAACCTGCAATCATAAATCCGCCATCATAAGTTTGCTGCACATGAGAACCTACATCTACGTTATCTCCTCCATACGTTTTTGACCAAACTATACTTCCAACATTATCTGTTTTTATCAGGTAGACATCACCGAAAGAATCACTAAGTGATTCGGTAACACCAGCAATAATGTAGCCATTACCTGCGACTTCCGCAACATCCCAAGCAAAATCGTAATCTAAGCCACCATATGTACTGGTCCATAGTGCATCACCCTGTTGGTTGATCTTAAGTAAATAAATATCGTGGCCGCCAGCGCCATATGAAGTGGTCCAGCCAACTATAACATAGCAATTATCTGATGTTTTCTCAACGCTTGTAGCCAATTCGTCATTACTCCCACCATAGCATCTTGTCCATACAGTGTCGCCGTTAGCATCTGTTTTTATTATGTATATTTGATAGTTATCGTTACCATACAAATTCGTCTCACCGCAGACTACATAACCACCATCATTTGCTTGTTTTATCGAATAGCCTTCATCCCAGTCCGATTTATTGTAGATTCTTGTCCATAATGTATCCGGTGCTTGGGCAGGAAGGATGAGTGGTAGAAGCATGCCTACAATTAATTTCAAGATATTGTACGTCTTCATGACTATTCCTCAATTCATTATAAGTCATATCACAAAGAAATCAAGGGTGAAAATGATAGTAAAGGAGACTGAGATTGCTTCGTACGAAAATCGCTCGCAATGACAAACGTGAGACTGCGCTTACTTCGCCCGCCACATCGATTGGCGGACTCGCAATGACGGAAAAGTGAGATCATTAAAAATGTTAGTTATTAAGTAAATAAGTTGTTATGTATTTAATAACAATACATCTCTGATATTTTCATAATTGACAATAGATTAAAAAAGACTAAACTTGTAATCAGACAGATAGACAAATAGAAAGGAGAAGAAATGCGTAACATAACCGGCAAGACATGCTATTTGATTATTGCATTATCGCTTTTATTTTTCGTTGGCTGCAAAGAGAAGGGTTCCAATGAATTGACCAAAGGAATATTTCTCCAAACCGACAGTAAATACATGGAAGCGATCACCTGTTTCGACGAAGCCATCGAAGCAAATCCCTCATTGCTGCCCGCTTACAGTAATATGATGGAATGCTGGTTCCAGCTGGAAAAAGGCGATTCCATTGTTAAGGCTTATGAGAAGATCTACAATAACAATAAAGACAATCCGGTCAATTCGTTCGCTTACGGGTGCGCGTTGAAATTGTCCGGGGAGCTGGATTCGTCATTGGTTTATTTAAATCAAGCATTAAATCATGGCTTAAAAGAATCACGGATTTATTGTGAAATTGGAAATATTTTTGATATTAGAAATGATACATCAAAAGCAAGAGAATTTTATGAGAAATCCGGTGAGGGTGACGCTGTCATCGGACTTGCTTCCTACGAATCCGACGAGAAGAAAAAAGTTGAATACTATGTTAAGTCGATAGACAAACTTATTAATAAAGCCAGCGGGTATTATACCCTGGGTTTGTTTTATTCAAAAAAAGGAAAGAATAAAGAAGCAATGGAGTGGTTTAAAAAAGTTAGTGATTGGGGATTCAAGAAAAACATCAAATGCTGGCAGAATATGCATCTTGCCGCTCCATTAGTATATTTAGCGGATGAATTTACCGCTCAAGTTCTGATTGATGTAGCGATCGAAAAATACAAGGAAGCATTGCAGTTGAAAGATGACTGGGCTTATGCTCACAGTAAATTGGCCTGGGCATATTATAAAAAAGCCGATTATGATAATGCCATTAAGGAATGCGAGCGAGCAAAGCAGTTAAGCACTAACCATGCGCTTGCATTAAATACTCTGGCGGCTATTTACACAAACAAGAATGAATCTGCTTTGGCTGAGACGTATTATCAAAAACTCATGAAAATCGATCCCTGTGGGTTTGATTATAACAATCTGGCAATATTGTATACCAATAGAAAGGAATATGATAAAGCACTTGCGGTAGTTGATAAAGGATCAAGGATACGTCCCCGAGATTATCATTATCCTTATTTGAAAGGCAATATATGTTTTGTACAAAAAAAATATGATGAAGCGATAAATGACTACCGTCAAGCATTGTCACCTAAATCTAACGATAACTTCTTCAACTGCGATCTATATCAGGTGTATACAAAAGCATTTGTAATGCGAGACCTGCTAAAGAGCAAATATCTACCAAGAGCCACAAAGGACACTTGCTTATTATATGCTAAAAAAGCCATCGCCGCTGACCCGGAAAATATAAGGGCACAGGTATTATATAATACAATTTTAAATTTTAAAACTAAAGAAGATATACCAATAAAAAGGAAGGCTAAATTAATAAGAAAATAGGAGATTGATTTAGCCGCTCCCCTATCGTTTGCGAAGTATTGGGGTCAAATCTTCAATCTTCAATTTTGACCTATTATAATACCTGCTAAAATACTGGATTCCCGCTGCAGTTTATCCCTGCGGAAGCAGGGGCGGGAATGACAAAGCGTAATTATGTTAATTACATATTTACACAATTACTCAATAACTATCTTTTATCCTTTTATCTGTTTTAAAGTAAATTCTTTTGTTTAAATCTTGTGATCCTGCCAAGTAGCGTTTTATACGATACGCCAAGCCGGCGGGCAGCTTCCGACTTGTTGCCGCTGGTCTGCTCGAGCGTTTTCTTGATCAGCTGGGCTTCGGCCATTTCCCGTCCAAAAGCGCCGGCGTTCTTCAATCCCTTATCCTGCTTGAGGTAATCAGTCACGTCACTCCCGGACAAGCCGGTCTTTGATTCGGGTAAAAGTATGTGTTCGGGCCCGATCGCCGGACTCGTACCGGCCAGGATATTGGCCCGCTCGATCGTGTTCTCCAGCTCGCGGATATTGCCGGGCCAGTCGTATCTTGCCAGTTTTTCCAGGGCTTTAGTCGTCAGTTTTTTCCCGGACGGCCTGACATCGATCTTTTTTAAGACCGCGTCCACGAGCGCCGGGATGTCGTCTATCCGCTCGCGCAGCGGCGGCAGTGTGATCGGAAACACGCTCAGGCGGTAGTACAGGTCTTCGCGAAATCTTTTCTCTTTGACGAGCCCGGTCAAGTTTTGGTTGCTCGCGGCGATGATCCTCACGTCGGACTTGATCGAAACGGTCCCGCCCAGGCGTTCAAAGGTCTTTTCCTGCAGGACCCTCAGGATCTTCGCCTGCAGATCCAGGTCCAGGTCGCCGATCTCGTCCAAAAAGATCGTGCCCCGGTGCGCCAGCTCGAACTTCCCCATTTTTCTGGCAACGGCGCCGGTAAACGCGCCCTTTTCCGAACCGAAAAGCTCGTTCTCGATGAGCTCGCGCGGTATCGCCGCGCAGTTGATGGCTACGAACGGTTCCTGTTTCCGCGGCGAGAGCTCGTGGCACGCTCGGGCGAACAATTCCTTGCCCGTGCCCGAATCACCCAGAATCAAGACCGTGGTATCGGTCCCCGCCACCTTCTTTAAAAGCTCCAGCGATTTTCTGATCGCCGCGCTCCGGCCGACGATCTCAGGCATGCCCAGTACGCGGCTCATTGCGTCCTTCAAAAGGATATTTTCGTGGCGGCACCGCTGTTCCTCCAGCAGCTTGTTCAGCAGGGTGATCAGCTGTTCCACGTCGAAAGGTTTAGTCAGGAAATCGCAGGCGCCGAGCTTCATCGCCTCCACGGCGCGCTCGATCGAACCGAACGCGGTCATCATGACGTATTTCGTGTCGTTTTCCGTATCGATCTTTTTCATCTCGCGCAGTAAGTCGATGCCGTCGATGTCGGGCAATCGCAGGTCCAGCAGGCAGACATCGAACCGTTCTTTTTTAAAAACCTGCAGGGCTTCGCGGCCGGTTTTCACGTGCAAAGCCGTGATCCGCGCGTCGTCCAGGCTTAGCTTTAAAGTCTCTCCGAAACTCTGCTTGTCCTCTACGATCAAGACGTCGGACATGATAGCTATCAGGGGCTAAGGTTTGGATGCCGGAAACGTGAAATTAGACATTTGTTGCCTTTGATCAAGTCAATCCCCTGGCGATCAATCGGTCTTGCCGCGGTCGCCCAGGTTGATGGATTTGACCGTGTCTTTGAGTTTATTGGAGACCGCCACCAGTTCCTCGCTTGTCGCCGAGAACTGCTGGGTCGCGGCCGACTGTTCCTCGAGCGATGTCAGCACTTCCTCGGCCGCGGCCGAGTTGTCCTTGGAGATCGTGTGCGACCGCTCGACCTGCCCGATGATATTGGTGATCTCTTTCTCCTCGCGCGAGATTATCTCCTTGATGTTCTTGATCGCCGTGTTAAGTTCCAGAACCTGGTTGGAGATGTTGCGCAAGGAGTCGGTGGTTGATTTGATCTCGACACTGCCGCTGGCAATGGCGCGGTTGACCTCTTCCCCGCTCTTCATGACGATCCTTATCGATTCGGTCATCTCGTTGATTATCGAGTTGATCTCGCTCGCCGAGGCCTGCGTGTTGTCCGCCAGTTTCTTGACCTCGTCGGCCACGATGGAGAATCCGCGTCCGTACTCGCCGGCGCGCGCGGCCTCGATCGAGGCATTGAGCGACAGGATGTTGATCTTCTCGGAAATGGCGTTGATCGTCTCCACGATCTTGCTGATGGTCGAAGAGATATTCTGCAGTTTGTTCATCAGGGTGATCAGCGACGAGTAGCGGTTGCCGATCAATTCGATATTCTGAACGACCACGTCGCTCTGGCTCAACGCGCTCGAGGCACGCTTGGAGACGTTGAGCGACGATTCCTCGATCTTCTTCACGTTGTTCACGACCTCAAAGCTGATCTCGCTCAGGGACTTGCCAACCTGGATCGTGCGGTCGAGTTCGCTGTACTGCTCAGTCGTCCCCTGGGTCATGCCTTGCGTGGTCTGGACGATGTTCGTGATCGACGTCGACATCTCGTTGGCGGTTCTTGCCATCTGCTCGCTCATGTCGGACAAGGTCTTGGTGGTCTCGATTATCAGCCGTATCAGACCGGTCTGAGATTCGACCAGCTTGTTGACGCTGCCGCCAAGGAATGCGATCTCATCCCTTTCCGTGTCCTTGACGACCACGCTATAGTCACCCTGTTCGGCCAGGCCTATCAGGCGCCGGATATTCTGGATTCTTTTTAAATTCTTGTCAAAATCCATGATCAGCATCAGCGTGATGAACGTGAAGAACAGCAGTTTAACAAGCTCCAGTCCGATGTTCATATCCGGGTACAACCCCCGGGTCGCGAAGATCATAACGCAGTAGGAAACATCGACCAGGATGACCGCGTAGAGCCCTTGACTTATCCCCAGCAGGACCGCTGGATGAAAAACAATATAAAAATAGATCAGAAAGAACGGGATCCGGATCACCGGGTTGACAAAACCCAGGGCAATGGTCAGAGCCAGGGTCGTGGTCGTCGTTACCAAGTAGGGCATCACCCATGAGATGACGTTCTTCCGGCACAAAAAGTAAATGATGACCCCGAATACAAGCACGATCCCCGCGATCAGCGGCGGTTGCCAGGAAACCGCGAGAAATTTAAAAATATTTCCCAGTATAAAAACGACCTCGATCACAACGCAAAAGGCGATCGTGGATATCGCGCCTTTCAATGAATAGTCCATTCCCTTAAGTCGCTGTTCTTTTATCAGATCCATCGCTCCTCCTTAACAGAACTAATTTTTCTCAAATACTTCTCTGGTTTTTTTCATGGCGCAGAACTCGCCACACATGGTGCACGTGAAAGCAGTTCTGGAACGCCGGCGTTTGAAAATTTTCCGCGCCCGAACCGGATCGATCAACAGTTTGAGCATCTTTCGCCAATCCAGGTTATAACGGGCTTTAGAAAGCTCAAGGTCCTGCTGACGTGCGTTGCCCACGCCCTTACCGATATCCGCGGCATGGGCGGCAAGACGCATCGCCATGACGCCCTCCCTCACTTCTTCGACATTGGGTAAACCAAGGTGCTCGGCCGGTGTCACGTAGCACAAGAAATCCGCGCCATAATATGCCGCCATCGCGCCGCCGATCGCGGCTACGATATGGTCGTAGCCGGCGCCGATATCGGTCACCAGCGGACCAAGGACGTAGAACGGCGCGCCGTCGCACACGGTCTTTTCCAGCATGATGTTCGCCTCGATCTCATGGATGGGCACATGCCCGGGCCCTTCGACCATCGCGGCGACGCCCGCGGCGCGCGCGCGCTTTACCAGTTCGCCGATCACCACCAGCTCCTTCACCTGATATTCGTCCGTGGCGTCAATGATCGTGCCGGGACGCAGCCCGTCACCCAGGCTCAGGGCGGCCGAGTATTTTTTCGCCAATGCGAGCAGGCGGTCATAATGCTCAAAAAGCGGGTTTTCCCTGCGGTTGTATCCCATCCATTCGATTGTCATGGAACCGCCACGGCTCACGACCCCGCACAAGCGCTTGCGCCTGTTCATGCCCTGGACGCTGCGGCGCGTGACCCCGCAGTGCACTGTGACAAAATCCACTCCGTCATCGAGATGCTCCTCGATGACGTCGAATATTTCATCGACCGAAGCCTGCGTGAACGGTTTATTTCTTTTGCGCATGTGAAGCGCGACCTCATAGATAGGCACGGTCCCGACCGGTATCGGCGAATCCTTCAGGATCTCTTTTCTGATCTGGCGCGTGTTGCCGCCGGTTGAAAGATCCATGACCGTGTCCGCGCCGGCCGCCACGCATGCTTTTAGTTTTTTGAGTTCATAGGACGGTTTGGCCAGATCCGGTGATGTGCCGATATTGGCATTGACCTTGGTGATAAGTCCCTGGCCGATCGCGACGGGCTCGATCCGGCGTTTCCTATTTTTTAAAATAATGATGGTGCCGTTTGCCAGACCTTTTTTAATGTGCTGGACCGACACGAATTCGGCCTTTGCGATCCGGGCCATTTCCGTTTTGCTTATCATCCCCGTATCCACTTATCCCCTAATCCCCGCATCTTTTTCATCCCATCATCCCCGCTTCTCTGCTTCTCTTCATCCCTTCATCCCCTCATCTCCATATCCCCGCTTTTCATTACCTCGCCGGCACATCGACCAGCACAGCCAATGATGTCTTGGGAACCGCGACCGGCACGAATTTCAGGATGAAGCTCATTGCGGTTTCCTCGTCCGGGGCTTCAAAGATCACAATATAATCAGGTTTACCGAATAAACTCAGGATCTCTTTGATCTTGACCTGATCCGGGAACTTCATTTTGTTCACGATCTTGCGTACTTCATCACCCTTGCCAGGGATCACGTCGAGCGTGGTCACAAAGGTCATCAGACCTCCTCCTTATCCCCCTCTCCTTTTTCCTCCCCCTCGAGGGAGAAGGATAGAGGTAGGGGTGATCGTTAAGCTCGTTAATATTGTTAATAGCGTTAATGGCGTTTGGAGCGTTAAAAATGTAATTAGCGTTTTAAACGACATTTCCATTGCCGTATTATATACCAAATGGATTTTTTGTCAACCGCATTCCTTAAAAAAAGAGTAATTATGTAATTATGTTAATATGTAATTGAAAGATTAAGCAATGGGTAAATATATACATATATACATATGTACATATGTGCATATGTAGTTTTGTTAATAACATAATTACAAAGTAACATAATAACGAAACGGGGATCAGTTATCCTGACCCCCGTGCTTATACTACTGCTGTCGGTTTATTGATTTAAAACTGATCGCCGCCTTTAATCGTACTTCATTTCGAATTTTTCTCTATTAATGATCATCTTGCGATGGGAGTTTTTCATCTTCTCCCTTTGTTCCGGCGTTAATATGGAATGGATCCCGAGTTTTTTATCGATATCAGTCTGCTTTATCTTCCATTCAAGATCGTTTATTTCCTTGGCGATCTTCATGACCTTCGCGCGATCAGGATTGTCCTTTTTCATCTCGGTCCGAAAGTCGATCTGCTTTAATTCGATCTCGGCCTTGATCGGGATTATGGCCTTTTGCGCCTCGACCTGAGCAGCTTCCATGCTTTCTTTTTGTTCCGCGGTCAGATCAAGCGTTTCACACATGCGCATGAGCTCTTTTTCAACACCCATCCCTCTCTCCACTCCAGGCGGTGGCGGCATGTCCGGCGGCGGCGGCGGTTCCTGTGCGAAACCCGCGATTGCCGTCAAGCTCATGACCACCATGCAGAAAATCAGTTGCCTCATTGTTGCCTCCTTCTGTAGATATGACGAATTGACCGGACAAAAGGTTTAATATTGATCTGCCTGATCCATCTTAAAGACAAATCCCCCTTTCCCCCTTTTTTAAGGGGGATTAAGGGGGATTATCATTTATTTATTTGAAGTTGTTATTTCTCTTCGATCCAGACTTTTTCCATCACGACGTTGGTAAGGGGCCGGTCCATTGCGCCAGTCTTGATACTGCCAATTTTTTCCACGATGTCCATACCTTCCACGACCTGGCCGATAACCGTGTGTTTGTTATTAAGATGAGGCTGAGCTGCCAGGCAGATAAAGAACTGGGAACCATTGGTATTGGCACCGGCATTCGCCATTGACATCGTGCCTTTTAAATGATTCATGTTCGGCGTGAACTCATCATCCACGCTGTAACCGGGGTCACCGCTTCCATTACCAAGAGGACAGCCGCCCTGGATCATAAAATCCTTAATGACGCGGTGGAATATCAGCCCGTCATAAAAACCCTTTTTGGTAAGACTTATGATATTTTCTACGTTTTTCGGCGCGTCGGCTGGATTCATCTTAACTACGAGCGTTCCGTAGTCTTTTACCTGGATATACATGTACGGTGTTTTCGGCGTAATATCCACGGGCGTCTCCACTTTCTCAGTCCTGGTGCCCCCGCATGCCAGGAGCAGCAATCCAGCAAGGACAATATATTTCATTATGCCTCCTTTGAATGCTTGTCATCTCCCAATTATATATAATTCCTTTCAAAAGTCAAATGCTTCGGTCGTGAAGTCATGGCTGCCTTGACATCAGGCATTGAATTAGATATAATTCGGTCTTCGGAATTTGCCAAAGGCGAATTCCAAGGAGGACTTATCGGATGGAGAACCATACTAATGAGCAGATCAGCAAGATGTTGGAATCGTCGTTCGTCACACCCAAAGAAGGTGACATTGTAAAAGCCACGATCATAAAGCGTTCAAAGAACGGAGTTCTGCTAAACCTTGGGTTGAAAGCCGAAGGTTTTTTACCTTTTGAAGAATTTACGGTCCCCGCGGACGCGGTGGAAAGCAAAGAAGTTTTTGTTTTTCTCGAAGCGTATGAAGACCGGGATGGATTTCCCGTTATCTCAAAGAAAAAAGCGGATTTCCAGCTTGCCTGGGATAAGATCCGCCACCTGTACGAGAACGGCGAGCTTACCATGGCAACGGTCCGTAAACGGATCAAGGGCGGTTTCGCGGTCGACCTGCTTGGCGTCGAGGCGTTCCTGCCCAGCTCTCAGATAGAATTTAAGGCGCAGTCTGAGCCCGATGCGATGCTGGGCCAGACCGTCGGGGTCAAGATCGTCAAGATCAACATGATGCGCAAGAATATCGTGGTCTCCCGGCGCATGGCGATGGAAGAAGAACAGGAAAAAAGCCGGAAGAAGATCTTCAGCAAAGTTAAGTCCGGCGACATCATCGATGGCACGGTCCGCAACCTCACCGACTACGGTGCCTTCATCGACATCGGCGGTGTGGACGCGCTCCTGCACATCAGCGATCTTTCATGGGTCAAGGTGACCCATCCCGGCGAGATCGTAAAGGTCAACGACCGCATCAAGGTCAAAGTACTTCTTATGGATAAAGCCACGGGCAGGATCTCGGTCGGCCTTAAGCAGCTTTCGCCGCACCCGTGGGAAGCGATCGAGAACAAATACCCGACCGGCACCAAGATCAAGGGCAGAGTGACCAAGGTCGTAGACTACGGCGCATTCGTGGAACTCGAGAAAGACGTCGAGGGGTTCGTTCATGTCTCCGAAATATCATGGTCAAAGGACGTCACTGTTCCCGGCGAAATGCTCAAGGTCGGTGATGTAGTCGAAGCCGTGATCCTTTCAGTGGACCGTGAAGAACGCAAGATCTTCCTGGGTATGAAACAGACCCAGCCTGATCCCTGGTCCATGGTTGAAGAGATGTTCCAGGTCGGACAGAAAGTCACCGCCAAAGTCACGAATCTTAAGGATTTTGGCGCGTTCGTGCGCCTGCCCGACGGCATCGAGGGACTGATCCATGTCAATGACTTCTTCTGGGACAAGAAAGTCAAAAAAGCGTCGGATTACCTGAAAAAGGGACAGCGCGTGGAAGCGGTGATCCGCTCGATCGACCGGAAAAACCGAAAGATCTCGCTGAGCATCAAGCATACCAAGGAAGACCCATTCACGAAATTCGCGGAAAAATTCACCGAGGGCGCAAAGACCACGGGTAAGGTCAGCGATATCCTACCCAAGGGCCTGCGCGTCATCCTGGAAGATGGCCTGGAGGAATTCATTCCCTCCAAGTATCTCGGCCGGCGGACCAAGAAACCCAAGGATAATTACAAGCTGGGCGAAGAGATCGAAGTCACCATTAAAAAGATCAATCCGAAACTGCGCCGCATCATTCTCAGCGAGAAAGAGCCGGTAAAGGCCGCGCCCAGGAAAAAGGACGAATCGGTAAAGCAGTTCACCGAAAAGTACGATAAGTTCACGATCGCCGACATCATCGGCGCCCAGAAACTCGAGGAAGAAAAAGAAGAACCCGAGGAAGAAGACACCGAACAGGAAGAGCAAGATACAGAAGAAGAAAATCAGGAAGAAAAATAACAGCGCTTGGCAGTACTGTATAATCTGGGCTGCAAACTGAACCAGTACGAAGGTTATTGCCTTCGCCAGAAATACGCCGGTGATGATGATGTCATCATACTCAATACCTGCTGCGTCACCAGAGAAGCCGAAACCAGATCGATCCGGCGCTTCAAGCACCTGGCAAGGAAATTCCCCGATAAAAAGATAATCGTCACCGGGTGCACGTGCCGGCTTTTGCCGCACGAATTCTCCAACGCCCACTTAATCATCGATAATATCCGCCGAAACGGCATTATCGACGGCATCTTTCCGCTGCCTGACCGGTCCCGCTTCTTCTTAAAGATCCAGGACGGATGCAACGGGAAATGCAGTTATTGCGTGGTCCCTTATCTTCGCGATGTGATAAGCAGCAAGCCTTTCGCGCGGATCCGGGAAGAGATCGATTGGGCTATTAAATGCGGTTTCAACGAGATCGTCCTGGTTGGCGCCAATATCGGACTTTATGGTTTGGACAGCGGTTCATCGCTGACGGCGCTGGCCCGCGAACTCGGATCGATCCCTGACCTGCCGCGGATCCGTCTTTCATCGATCGAGCCGACCTTTATCATAGCCGATCTGGTATCCGCGCTCAAAGGTCTGCCCCTGTGCCGGCATTTTCACATCCCTATACAAAGCGCCGACGACGACATCCTGCGCGTCATGAACCGGGGCTATACGGTGCGCGAACTTGCGGAAAAGATCGAGCTGCTCGACCGGTCTTTCCCGGACGCGGGCCTGGGTGCCGATATCATCGCCGGTTTCCCGGGCGAGGATAACGAACGCTTTAAGAACACATACCGCTTTATCCGGGAACAGCCATTCATGCATCTGCATATCTTTCCCTATTCGCCGCGGCCGGTCACCAAGGCCTACGAACTGGGAGATCCGGTGAGCACGACTGAAAAGAAAAAGCGCCTGTGGGAGCTTAAAAACCTGATCAAGGACAAGAACAAGGTTTTTCGCCAGGCCATGCTCGGGAAGGCATACCAGGTGACCGTGGAAAGGAAAAAGGACCGCCTCTACGGATTGTCCGACACATATGTCCGCGTGCTGATCAACGAAGGCGAAGAAAAAGATCTGCGCCTCGTGCGGATCACAAGCGTATCGGACCGCGAGACCGCGGGCGTTGTCGTTGGACATGAGTAAACACCGCATCTATATAAAGACATTCGGTTGCCAGATGAACAAGAACGACTCGGACGTGATCTACGCGCTGATATCGTCGGCCGGCCACGAACCCGCGCAGGATCCACAGGACGCCGATGTGTACCTGGTCAACACTTGTTCGGTGCGCGCGCATGCGGAAAAAAGAGCTGTTGGCCATATTACATCCATGAAAAAATGGCGCATCGCGTCGGCGGAGCGCGTGCTCGGAGTAATCGGCTGCATGGCGCAGAAAATGGGCGCGGATATCGCGGTCAGGTTTCCTTATGTCGACCTGGTCCTGGGTCCGGACTCGTACGCACAGATCCACCGCCATATTGATAACATCTGCGCAAACCGCACCAAGATCATCGACACGAGCCTATCGGACACGACATACTGCGGCATCTACCATAATCCACGCGGGATCACCGATTTTGTCTCGATCATGCGCGGCTGCGACAATTTCTGTTCCTACTGCGTTGTCCCCTTTGTCCGGGGCCGGGCGCGTTCGCGACCGGCAGAAGATATCATCACCGAGATCGCCGGCCTGGTGGCTGGAGGGGTCAAGGATATCACCCTGCTCGGCCAGAACGTCAACGAATATTCCTACTCAAACATCGGTTTTGACGACCTGCTATCCATGGTCGCTGAACGCACCAGCGTTTTCCGGCTCCGCTTCCTTACTTCGCACCCAAAAGATCTTAAGCCTTCCATCATCGGAGCGGTAAGCAAACACCGCAACGTATGCGACTGGTTCCACCTTCCACTCCAGTCGGGGTGCGACCGCATACTATCTCTGATGAACCGCAGCTACACTGCCGCCGCGTACTCAAACCTGGTCGCGCAGATCAGGAATACCCTGCCCGAGGCAACGGTCACCACCGATATCATCGCCGGGTTCCCGACCGAAACCGACGCGGAATTCGAGCAAACACTGACCTTGCTGGAGAAGATCCGATTCGATAACATTTACATGTATTACTACTCGCCGCGGGAAGGCACCGAAGCCGCGAAACTCGAAATACTGCCCGAAGAAAAACGCAAGCACCGTCTGCAGACCCTGATCGACCTTCAGAACCGCATATTTAAGGAACGCATGAACGAGATGGTAGGCAAGACCTATGAAGTTCTTTTTGAATCGGGATCGTTAAGCGGCGGCGCCAGGGGCAAAACCCGCGGTAACACCGATGTGATCGTCCGGGAGAAGATCGCGCCGGGCGAGATCAGGCAGGTGCTGATCTCGGAAGTACATGGCATAACGCCGGTCGGTGTAATACAATAAATATCGTCATCGTCTGAAATACACATCCCCCATCCCCCCTTTTCTAAAGGGGGAAAAAGGAGGATTATAATAATAAAATATTGACTTGCTCTGTCAATCGATCAGTATCAGTCCCGTGTAAGTGCACGGGTCATCCAGTTTCTTGACGACCTCAAGCTTCAAACCGCAGTTCCTGACCGTCTGGTACACGTCAATGCCGCATGCCTCCATAGCCGGCCGGGCGTCTTCCGGGAACCGGCAAGGTTTCGTCAGATCGCATTTCGCGCAGAACCGACATGGTCCTGATGCCATGCCGAATGCTTTATAATGACCGTCAAGAAATATCGTGCGCTCAAGCCTGGACACCATCTTTTTGAACCGCATCCGGAGCGTGCGCTCTCCCCGGTAACGGATGTTCTCCACCTGGATCAATAGAGCCCTTGAATATTCCTTCATCATCTTTCTGGTGTAGTCGGGCGTCGGCGAGTGCGGCGGACAGGTGTACCGCGTATTGTAACAATCACATCCGTACTGACACTTCAGGCGCACCCAGTTCCCGATGACTACATTTCTGGCACTGACGATCCGCGCGCGCGTCGCTCCCAGTGCCAGTGCTTGCTTGACGTATTTCCTGAGATCACTCATGGCCGCTCCTTTTTATTGTTTCCAGATCCATGACCGTGTTTATTTCCAAAGCGCTTTTATCCTGCCGGATACGCTTGACCCGGGCGAACCTTAAAGCATACCGCGAATCATAATGAGGGCTGTCCTGCACGTCATTGAACTCGATCTCCACCACGACCTCGGGTTTTACATATATTGTCCATTGGTCCTCATGCACCTTTATCTGCGGCAGGGTTTTGGTAAGCCAGCCCATCATCTCGTCGGTCAGTCCCTTGAATGTCTTGCCTACCATCAGGTATTTGGTGCGCGTTTCATCCAGCACGCCGAGATGGAGGTTTGACAGCCAGCCTTTGCGCCGACCGTGTCCCCGTTCTGCCGCCAGGATCACGCAGTCGGCGGTGTGGACCCGCTTTATCTTGAACCAATACGCCCCGCGCTTGCCGGCATGATACCCGGACGACAGCAGTTTGACCACAACACCTTCATTCCCCTGATCGATCGATTCCTCGAAAAATCGCCGGGCCTTGTCCAGGTCCGCCGCCGCGAGCCGCGAAGCCAGATACGACGCGGGCATGATGTCCTTCAAAATACCCCGCCGCTTTTCATAATCCCAGGATGTCATATCCTGCCCGGCCGCGAACAGGATATCGAAGATCCTGGGCACGACCGGCACCGCGGTCTGGACCGCAGCGATGTTTTTTTTGCGGGTGGTCCGTCGGGCGAGTTTCTGAAATGCCACGGCCCGTCCGTGGCTATCGATCCCGATCGCCTCGCCGTCAACGATATAGTCTCCATTGACCGGTACGTCCTGCATCATGAGCACGAGGTCGGGAAAGTGGCTGGTAATATCCTTGAGGTACCGGGAAAAGATCTTGACATCCTTCCCATGCCGGTGCACCTGAATGCGGATGCCATCCAACTTGTGCTCGAGAGCCAGACCTTCATTCCCATGTTCGCTGAAGATCGTATCCAGCGACTCTGCGACCTCGGCCAGCATCGGCTTGACCGGTTGGAAAAGCCTTATCGACAGATCACGGATGCCATCCCGGCCCTTGACCAGGAGGTGCGCGTGCAGCTTTGCCAGGCTTGGTTCGTGCAGGCTTGCCCTTTCCAGGTCCCCCTCGTCGAGCTCATGGAACCGCGCGATCGCTTGCCGCACCAACCCCTCGCCCGCCCCCTGCCGCAGGTCCCCGAGGATCAGCGCTGAAAGGTATCGCTTGTCCAGAACATCGAGCCGCATGAAAAGCGGGCGCAATAATGCGACTTTTTCTTGTCCCCTGGCATTCAGTGAGCGTTCGAGATAACCGTCCACGGTTTTCAGGTCAACCGGTTGTCCACCGACATAAGCGGTTGAGATCAGCGACGATAATCCTTTCCAGGCAAGGTTCAATTTTCCCTGGCGGATCGTTCCGGAAATAAAAAAGACCCCGATCTCGGCTTCACCAGGGTCAAGTTTCCTTAAGAACTGCCATATGATCTCAATTTTTTCGTTACGGCCCGCAGCTTTACGGATCAGGGTGCTGTATTGCACCAGTTCGCTGAAGAACATTCTCCCCCTCGCGAAAACGATCCTTTAGGACATCAGTCAGTATTGAACGTTATTTCACCTTTAAGCACGGTGGCTTTGATCGCGGTGTTCTTTTTGAACGCTCCGGATATGATGCTCTTGGAGAGCGGGTTTTCGACCAGGCACTGGATCGCCCTTTTCAAAGGCCGGGCGCCATAGACCGGATCAAACCCTTCATGGGCGAGATGGTCAATCACCTGGTCATCGAACCGGAGTTCGTAACCGAACTCCTGGGCGTTCTTTGCCACTTTTTTGAGTTCCAGCGCGACAATGGATTTGATATCCTCGAACTGGAGCGGCTTGAAAACGATGACCTCGTCAATACGGTTCAAAAATTCGGGTTTTACACTGCGCTGCAGGATCGTGTAGACCTCGCCGCGCACTTTTTCATAGTCGTATTTGCCGTTCTTAAGGCTTTCCGTGATCACGTCGCTACCCAGGTTCGATGTCATGATTATGATGGCATTCTTGAAATCGACGGTCCGGCCCTGCCCGTCGGTAAGCCGGCCGTCGTCGAGCAGCTGTAACAGGATGTTGAAAACTTCGGGATGGGCCTTTTCGAATTCATCGAAGAGCACCACCCGGTAAGGCCGGCGTCTTACCGCTTCGGTCAGCTGCCCGCCTTCCTCGAACCCCACGTATCCCGGCGGCGCGCCGATCAGCCGCGAGACCGTATGTTTTTCCTGGTACTCGGTCATATCGATCCGGACGATGGCATCTTCCGTGTCGAACAGGAATTCAGCCAGCGCCTTTGCCAGTTCGGTCTTGCCGACGCCGGTCGGACCAAGGAAAATGAAAGAACCGATGGGCCGCCGCAGGTCCTTCAAGCCCGCACGCGAACGGCGGATCGCGTCGCTGACCGCGGTCACCGCGCTGTCCTGGTCGACCAGCCGCTCATGGATGCGCTCTTCCATTCTCATGAGCTTGTTCAATTCCGATTCCAGCATGCGCGCTACCGGTATTCCGGTCCAGGAAGCGATGATCTGCGCGATATCATCTTCCGTGACCTTGTCGTCGATCCCTTTCTGTTTCATCCACTGCGATTTTTTCTGTTGGAACTCTTTTTGCAGCCGATCGGTCGCGTCCCGCAGTTCCGCCGCTTTTTCGTACTGCCTCAAGTCGACCGCCTTTTTGCCGTCTTCGATCAGCCCTTCAAGCTTTTTTTCCATGTCTTTCAGCGCGTCCGGCATCGAGTAGATCTCGATGCGCGCGCGCGCGCAGGCTTCGTCAATGAGATCGATCGCCTTATCCGGCAGATGCCGTTCCGTGATATAGCGGTCTGAAAGTCTGGCCGCCGCCAGGATCGCGCTGTCGTCAATGACCACGCCATGGTGCGATTCATACCGGCTCCTGAGGCCCTTGAGGATCGCGATCGTATCTTGGACCGAAGGTTCGCCGACGAAAACCGGCGCGAACCGGCGTTCCAGCGCCGCGTCTTTTTCGATGTGCTTGCGGTATTCGTTCAATGTGGTCGCTCCGATGCACTGAAGCTCGCCGCGCGCCAGGGCAGGTTTGAGCATGTTAGATGCGTCGATCGCGCCTTCGGCCGCACCCGCGCCCACGATCGTGTGCATTTCATCGATAAAAAGAATGATCTCGCCCTTGCCTTTACGGATCTCGTCCATGACCGCTTTTAAACGTTCCTCGAACTCACCCCGGAATTTGGAACCCGCCACCAGCGCTCCCATGTCCAGGGCCAGGATGCGTTTATCCTTGAGGATCTCCGGCACGTTCTTCTCCACGATCATTGAAGCGAGCCCCTCAACGACGGCGGTCTTCCCCACGCCGGCGTCACCGATCAGCACCGGATTGTTCTTGGTCCGCCGCGACAGCACCTGGATGACCCTTTTGATCTCGTTCTCGCGTCCGATCACCGGGTCAAGACTGCCCTTTCGCGCCAACGCCGTGAGATCCCGCGTGAACCGTTCCAGCGCCATATACTTATTTTCCGCGTCCTGATCGGTCACCCGCTGAGACCCGCGTATGACCTGCAAAGCCTGGTAAATTCTTTCCTTGGTAATACCGTAGTCGCGGAGCACGCGGGCCGTATCGCCTTCGCCTTCGCCGGTGATCGCCAGCAGGAGATGCTCGCAGCCGGTATATTCATCCTTCATGCGCTCGGCTTCTGCCTGCGCCTGGGCAAAAAGCCGCTTGCTGCGTGGCGTGACATAGATCTGCCCGGTCCCGGCTCCGCCGTAGACCTTTGGTTTCGCTTCCAGCGTGGCTTCGAGCCGCCTTTGCACGACATCGGGCGCCACGTCGATCTTCTTCAGTATTTTCGGCACGAGGCCGTCTTCCTGCCTTAATAACCCCAGGAACATATGTTCGGTGTCAAGTTCCTGGTGGTTGTATTCTTCCATGATCTCCTGCGCCAGGGCAAGAGCTTCCTGGGCTTTTTGCGTAAATCTATCGTATCTCATATTTCACTAATATATTAGACAAAAAATATGGCTTTGAGTTTATGCTAAATGATGAAATTACAGCAGAATTAGTATGCAAGCGACCACCCATAACCCGATCGATATCAGCAGTGCGGCATCGGTAAACAAAAGGCGGTCGGGCGTGTCAGCCCCGCTTTTTTTGTCCGCGATGTACAGGTAACGCAGCAACCCGTACATGACCAGGGGTATTGTATAGACAAGACGTTTTGTATGAAATTTGATTATGGTCTCGGGCGAAAGCGTATATATGCAGTAAGAAACAATACAGGCTGTGACCGCAACCGTGATAAGCTGGGTCAGCATGGGCAGGGTATATGATCCGAGCACTTTTCTTTGATCTGCGGCAGTATCGCCAAGCATGACCATTTCACCCTTTCTTTTTAAAAGCACGATGAACAGGGCGAGAAGGAACGTGCAGACGATCAGCCAGGACGAGATATCCACCCTTATGACCGCCGCTCCGGCCACGGCCCTAACCACGTAGGCGCCGGCGACAAAGAGCACGTCAAGGATCACTACCTGTCTTGCCCAGAGCGAATACAGCGTCATCAGGGCCAGGTACAACAGGCAGACATAAAAGAAATGCCGTTCGATCGCGAAAGCGCACGCAAGCGCGATCAGCGCGAGCAGTGCCCCTAACATCAGAGCATGATCGCGCCGGATCACACCGGAGGCGATCGGTCGGTTTTTCTTGGCTGGATTGATCTGGTCTTCGGCATGATCGATAACGTCATTGAGGATATAAGAACTGCTGCTGATCATGGAAAAGATTATGAACGCGGCTATGCTCCTGATGATGTTTGCGGGATCATGGAACTGCCGGCTGAAAATGAGCCCGGCAAAGACGAACACGTTCTTGATCCACTGGTTAGGGCGAAGGAGACGGAGGTAGGAGGACAGTGCTGTCATTGTCCTTAAATTCTAAATACTAATTTCTAAATCCTAAACAAGCACTAAGCACTAAATACCAATGTTCTAAATAAAAAAAAGTTTTGGATTTTGGATTTTGGATTTGTTTAGAATTTAGAGCTTCGGATTTAGGATTTACCATTTGATCTTCAGGGGTGATTCACGCCTCATTCGTTTAATTCGCATTGTCGTTTCATTCGTTCTATTCGAGCCTTATTCGTCAAATTCGTGGTTTAGAACTCCGTCGCGCTTGTGAAGGTGAAATCCTTTATCCGAACATAGGGCACGATCGAACCCCGAGCGAACCTGCCCCCGTACCCTGGCTCATCGGGAACGCAGCAAGTCCCCCTGGAAATTCCATCGATATTTTTAAACGCTCTGAAAACATTCTCCGTGAACCGCAGGTTTTTCAATCCCTTTGTAATAATACCGTTTTCGATCAGGAATGTTCCGTCCCTGGTCATTCCCGTAATGGTCAGTTTATACGGATCAATGACATTCGTGTAATGGAGCCGCGTGACCAGGATGCCCTTCTTTGTCGTCCTGACCAGGTCGTCAACCGTTGATCGTCCGCCTTCCATGACCAGGTTGACCGGCAACGGACCAAAAGGATTAGGCGCGGCCAGTGCATGGCCGGTCGTCGCCTTGCGTGCTTTGCCCGCGGTTTGGGAATCGTAGACCACGTTTTTGGCGATCCCTTTCTCAATGAGCACCATTTTTTTCTTAGGCACGCCTTCGAAATCAAAAGGGATCGCAAACCCGGCGGCATTGAAGGGATCATCAGCGAGTGTAACGCGGGAACTTACGACCTTGGTCTTGAGCTTACCTGCAAGGAATGATCTGCCCTCTTCGTAGAGCTTACCGTTGAACGCGTAGAATGCAAGATAACCCAACAGATCGGCCATGGCAAGGGGTTCGAAAATGGTCATGTACTCTCCCGGCACGCATTCCGCCGGGTTTATTGAAAGCAGCGCCTTGTCAGCAGCGGTATTAGCCAAGCTTTCGAAGTCAAGCGCCAAGACATCGCGGGAGCCGGACTGCACGTAACCCGACGAAGTATCGGTCGACATCACAATGTTGCAAAAAATATCGGCGGACGTGTTATAGGCAAAAGTGCCAGCTGAATTGCCGATCGCGATCTCAGCTGATCCGTTGGAGACCGATCCAAAAGCCTTGAGCTTCTTCTGCGCGGCTACGCCGACGATCACCCCGACCGCCTCTGCCCGTTTGCGGTCGGTATACCCGGCAGTTGATCTTTTGTATGTGACGGCCTTTTTATAGCCCCGCGGATCGGAACGCGGCAGGCTGGCGAGATCAGGATTGTCACGCTGCAGTTTAGCGATCGTTTCTGACCAGTTCTGAGCTTCCCTGATCTTTCCGGTTTCCAGCGAATTGGTCATGGCATAACCGACCTTTTTTCCGAAGACCGATCTTATCGATACGGTTGTATTGGCTTCCTGGACATTTTGATGGATGTAGTTATTGGCGAACCGGGTCAGCGCCTGGCTGAAATTAAAGACCATGACCTCAACCTGATCTGCCCTGGAGTCACGGAGGACCGACGAGATAAGTTTCTTGACCTTAGGCATTCCGATCATAACGCTCCTTTCCCCTTGAATGACGGCATGGGCAACCGATCAACTGTAATCAACGCCGCTTTTCTTCAGGATATCCTGGGCTGACGATGCGATGAACGCGTCCTTGTGCCGCGCTGCGGCCTGAAGGAATTGTCTTGCTTTCTCGGTGTTCAGTAACGCCAGCGCGTTCAACGCGGCCTCTTTGGTGGCATAAAGCAGTTCGCTTTTGAATATCGCCCGTTCGGCCAGCACATCGGCAACAGCATCGATCACCGTATCGTCACCAACCTTGCCGAGGACACGCAGGATCTCCTGTCTGAATTTTTCCTCTTTTTCGTCCGGGATACTGCGCCGCTGCTTCAGCCAGTTCAACGCGGCGGGAAGCTTCGGGCGCACCGTTTCCCGATCCAGATTTTTCATGGCCGCGATCACGGTCCGCGGGTATTTGCTGTTCAGCGCCTTTTTATAATATTCTATCGTGCCGGGCGCTTTGTACTGCTGCAGTGCTTCAATGACATCGGCCTGCACGCGTTCATCCGGGTCCTCGACCAGCGGCCCGATCACGCCGATCACACTCTCCAGCTTAAGTTCGCCGAGAATGTAGACGCCGTTGCGCCGGATGAACCATTCCGATGAATTAAGCATCTTCGAAACCTCGGCAATGGCTTTCTCGCCGACCCGGATCAGCACGTCAATGATCTTCATGCGGACCGTGCGGTCCTCGGCCTCGCGCAGCGTATCGACTAGCATCGGGACCGAGAGCTCAGCCATGGCAACCAGGGCTTCCCGGGCCTCGACGAACGAGCCCTGATCCCATAACAGAGACACCATTTCCGGCACGTAATTCTGGTCCTTCAATTGGGTAATGACCTCGATCACCTTTTTCTTTTTGTCCATCAAGGTGGCTTCCTTACGCATGAGGTGTTTGCCGAACTTTTTTGATACCAGCTGCAACAGATCGTTCAGTTTCAGCTGTCCCGATTTAACATAAATACTTTTCAACGCCTCGATCACGCGGTCGAACGTCTTCAGTTCGGATTCTGCGTCCGCCATTGTGTCCAGCCGGTCCACGATCGTCTGCACCAGGTCATAATTTTTCTGCTCAAACAACTTGGGGATGAATTTCATCATCTCATCGATCCCCTTAATGCGCGCCTCATGGGAAACGTCGCGTAGCTGGGGGAAGATCCGCCTCAATTCCATTTCGATGTTCCGGCTCTGGAACCGGTCGGCTTCCTTGGTACCCTTGGTTGTTTTCAGCTCGCTCATCAGACGGCTCACGATCTTCTCAAAATTGAGTTCGGGTACGTTGACACGCAGGGTCGACAGGATGTCCGGCAGCCGCGTGCCCGTAACGTTCTTCAGGATCTCGACGATCTCGGTTTCAGTGTCGCCCGTCTTGCTCCGCGCCTTGGCGGAAATGATATCGACCAGGTCCTCGTCGGGCATGGTCGGGATCAGCGTCTTGAATAAGGTGGCCAGCTTTTTGTTCTCGATCTTGTGCATCGCAATGTTTTTCTTTATCGTGGGTGAAAGGAACGACAGGATCCGCGAAAAAACGAGTGAATATTCATCCCACCTTCCCTCGCCGTACTGGTCAGCGACGATGGCCGACAGTTTCTCGAGCCCGGCGATGACCTTGTCCGTCTGGACATTCGACGGTTCCGCTCCCATGACCCCGACGCCTGAGAGAAAACTGCCCAGCTGCTTCACGCGCTCCTCGTCGCTGACCGCCGTGTCCACGGTGACCAGCGACTCCAGGAAGTTGTCCCAGTTTATCTCATGCATCTCCTGCTCGGACGAGACTACGCCGACCCGGAATTTATTCACCTTGATGCCAAGAATGCCTTTTGTTTTCATCATGGAAACGATGTCGCCGTAATCTGCCAGATCAACTGGGGTCGCTGCCATGACCGTGAAAAACTCCCTGAGCTGTTCATCTGAAACATCGACGCTGAAGGTTATGCTTTTGACATCGAGCTGCCCGAACCGGTCCACCAGGCTCCTCACGATCGGCAATCGCTTTGATTCAAAGCGATCCTCATCGATCATGATGACGTCCTCGATGATTACTATCGACAGCGACTCTTTTTCCATGGGAACTTCCTTGAGCATGATCTTGACCTTCTGAATGATCGGCATGAGCGACGGGTGGCCCTTGGGATAGGTCCGGCTGATATTGATGCCCAGCCCGATCTGTTTTATGAATTCGGCGTGGAACTGCGAAGTCAGGTCAGCCATGATGTATTATTTCATCTCCACTTTGTATTCATAAGCCATGACCGTCAGGTTATCTTTGATCAGTTCGCCGATCTCGTGGTAGATAAAGAACGATTTCGTCGCCGCGTACAGGTTGGCGCCCACGTAGATCGAATTTTCATCCGCGTTCTTTTGCAGGATCTGGGCTCGGGTAAATCCCGCGGTCACGATATATGAGCTTTGCATGCTTTCCTTCACGTTGTGGACAAAGACCTTATCCATCTCACACCCGATCTTCAATCCGATGTTCTTCCGGGAATCCTTCCGCGCGTATTTTTGCAGCTTCAAGATCATCTCTTCACCGCTTAAGACCGCCATATGCGGCGCAAAGCCGGAACCCTTGGTAAGACCGAAAACGCAAACCATTTCATCGCCAATGACCTGGTACACGCTGCCTTTGTACGAGGTCACGATCGTCGAGAAAATGCTGAAGATATCGTTCAAGAACGACATGACTTCCTCGGCCTGCATGGCTTCGCACATCGACGTGAACCCGGATATGTCGGCGCGCAAGAAGGTCAGGTTCGTCTCCTCGAAAGGAAGGTCACTGAACTGCCCGATGAAGCTGCCGCAGAATGGACAAAAATTCGACGGACGCTCAATCGTTTTTTCACATTGGTGGCATTTTATCATCATACCTCGAGCAGCTGCCGGTATTCCTGTTTGGCCAGATAGAATTTCTGGTTTTCCGGTCCCAGTTTCGACTTTATATCGTTGAAAATGACAAGGGACCGGCTGCCATAGTAACGGCTTTTATCGTCATCCCCGCTGCGGTGTGAAGCGACCGCGAGCTGGCACATGCTGCGCGCGATCAAAGGCGGCAGTTTGATTGTCTCAGCGATCGTCATCGCTTGCCGGATCATGTATTCCTCCTGATCCTGCTCAAATTGCGACAGTTGGACCAGGGATTCACATTCGATGTCCTTTTGATAGAATTTTTGGGCGATATGTATGGCATTCTTCAAGAAATCAGCGGCTTTGGTCTGATCACCCAGGTTGATAAAGGTCAGTGCCTTGTAAAGATCGATCTCTGCCAGCATGTTCTCCCGCGCGAATTGACCGGCTTTCTTGTCGATGGCTTCAAGGTACTTCATTGATTCAACCCGATCTTCCTTCTTTGATAACAACAGGGCAAGACGGGCGCCCGACCGGACGACATTATCGATATTGCCGATCATTTCCGCGGAGACGTAAATGTCGAGATACTGCTCCCTGGCCTTCTCATAATTGCCGATCAGGCAATAAATATCCGCGGCTAGACCTTTGAACTGGATAATGCGCCGGATCTCCTCGGTCTTGGAGAACATCTCGATACCGTAAGTGAGATATTCAAGCGCTTGTTCGTAGTTGCCCAGGTCCTTGTGCAGGTGGGCGAGGTTGTACAGGCACGCAACCTCGCCGTTGCGGATGCTGCGGCTCCGGGCGATGTTCCAGCTGACATTATAGTACAGCAGGCTTTTTTCATACTCATATTTCCCGGCGTACGCGAACCCGAGATGCGCATTCAGTATAGTATTCAGGTCCTGGTTGGGCTCATCGCATTTCTGGATGCCGGTCAGGAACAATTCCTCGGCGCTGTTGTACTGATTGGCCATGATATAGGAGTAACCCAAACGTTCAATGAACTGCAGTTCGTCCCGCAGAATACCGGCCTGGCGCGCGCTTTCAAGCCCTTCCTGCGCGGTCTCTTTCATCTTCTGGACATTGCCCGTGACCTCGTACAAATCGGTAAGGCTCAGCGATATCTCACGCGCCAGCTCATCCGGGACCTGGTTTTGCCATTCTTTCCGGATCTTGAGGGCGGAATTATAGAACGTGAAAGCCTGGTCGATCGCGAACAGGTTCTTGGCTTTATCGCCGGACAGCTTATTGTAATAAGCCGCTTTTTTCCAGTTCTCACCGTACGCGTAATGGAACCCGATATCTTCATAGAAATCCGATAACCGGCTCGCGTAGACATGTTCCATGAGCCCGCCGACCCGCTGATGCAGTTCCTTGCGTTTCCGGACCGGCAGCACCGAATAAGCCGCGTCCTTCAGAAGATTGTGACGGAATATCAAAACCGGATCGGTCTCACCTTTGGAGATCACGAAATACCCTTCACCCACCAGGAAATCCAGCCGGTCACTGATATCCCGGTTATCCAGAAGTTCCTCCAGGATCCGGAAGTTAAAACTGTACCCGAGAACCGACGCGTGGTCGACGATCAGACGGTCGTTGGAAGGCAGCGAATCAATCGTTGCCATGACCACGCCATAGAGATCGTCCAGGAACGCCAGCCGTTGTTCCTTTTCGAGATACCAGCGTCCGGATACCTCTTTGATCATATTGGTACGGCGGGTGTTACGGATCGCTTCGATTGTGAACATCGGATTGCCGCCGGCTGACCTGAAGATGAAATCGACTAGTTTGGCGTCAACGTCACCAAGCAGAAAAGTCACAAGCGAGCGCACATCGTCAAAAGAAAGCGGCATAAGGTTCAATTCCTCGACTTGGACCGGGATCTTGACCACATAATCCCGAGATGGATTCACCAGGACCATCATCAAAGGCGTATCCTTCAATTCCGCAGCCAGGTAACTTATCAAATCCTTGGTCATGAAATCCACGCGATTGAATTCCTCGAAAATAACAACCATCGGCCGCTTTTTGCATTCATAACGCAAAAGGTCCCTGATCGCAGTTCGTATTTCCTCATCCACAGCACGTAGTTCTTCGGTCGAGATCCTCGGCAGGTCGCCAAACAGGAAATTGTTCAGACCTTTGATATCCTGGGGCGATAATCCCAACTGGGAACCGATCCGCTGGACCTTGGTTTGAGCGGCATCCTGCTTTTCCGCGTCTGAAATGCTGAAATAATTCTTAAGAAAAAACCTGAAAGGATAGTATGCCGACTGCACGTCCGCCGCGCACTGTGCTTCATAACAGTTATACAGACCATCTTTAGCCAGCTGTTTTTCGAACTCCTCTTTTACGCGCGTCTTGCCGATGCCCATTTGGCCGTTTATGACGCTGATGACCAGGCAATTCTTCGCCAGCCCCTGGGTAAGCGTGGTCAGGCGCCGCAGTTCATCGACGCGTCCGAATACCGGCAGCTGCAACACCCTCAGGAACAGGGCGTCTTCTTTTAATCCTTTAAGCATGTAGGTTTTGATCCGCTCTTTTTTCCCTTTTACCATGCGCTCGCCGAAGTCCTCGGTGACAATATACTCAAGCGCCCGGCGTGCGGTCGCGTCGCTGATCAGGATCTCGCCCGGCGGGCAGATCTCGGCCATACGGGCCGTGGTATTGATCGTGTCGCCGATCACGGTCAGGAACTCACCCATGACATAGCCGAAAAAAGCCCGCCCTGTATTGATGCCGATCGTGATATTGATGCTCTCAAGTTCATTGTTCGCAAGTTTCTGTTTCCGCCACTGCGCCTGGATCTCGAACGCACAGCGCATGGTCCTGATAATATCGTCGTGATGCGCGCGCGGCGCGCCGAAGATCCCCAGGACCCGAAGGTCCGGCAGGATCTTATTGGAAGTGCCGTCGAACGAATGAATGACGTCCTCAATGCGATTCAATGCCTCGCGCAGAAAGACCATGATCTTTTTGTACTCGGTGATCGTCGAAAGTTTCTCAAAACCGGTAAAATTGACGAAAACCGCGGTCAACAGCCTGAGCTCGCCGCCGAGCATGGCCAGCCGTTCCGATATCAGCTGTTTCCGACCAGCCAGGAATTGGGACCCGCAAACCGCACAGTAATTAGCGTCGTCTACGTTTTCCGTCGACTTGCAGTATGCACAGGTTTTCATGGCTCTCGTAATACGGCCTCCAAGCGCCGCAGCACTGACTTTTCCATCGAAAAAACGGAATATATCATAGGTTTAAGTCTAGTTTTTACGTATACCATCATACGTAGTATAACCATCTAGAAAAATATGTCAAGAAGAAAACCGGGCGGGAAAAGTTATCGTGAATTTAGTGCCGCTCCCCTTCTGGCTTTCCACGATGATCGTTCCTTCGTGATCATAAATGATCCTCTGGGCAATATAAAGACCAAGGCCCGTACCACCCTTTTTGGTCGTGAAATATGGCGTAAATATCTTGTCCTGTTCTTCCTTATTGATGCCCGGCCCGTTGTCCTGGATAACCAGGATCAGTTTATCTTTGTCCTGGGAAAATTCGATATTGATCTCGCCCGGTCGGCCGGTCAAACCGGATAACGCGTCGATGCTGTTGACCATGATATTCAAGACCGCGCGCTTAAGATCGTCGGGATGCCCGGTCATCTTCAGGTTGCTAGCGATCTGTTCAGTGAACTTATATCCCCGCTCCCGGGCTTGTTCGCGTACGACATTGGCCGAGTCCTTAATGACAAGACCCAGGTCAAAGACTTCCTCCCTTTTTACATGGGGTCTGACCAACCCCAGAAAATCGTTCAGGACCTGGTTCAAAGCATTTATCTCCTTGAGCAGCGTTCCGGTCAGCAGCTGGTAATCGGGGTTTTTCTGCGGGAACTCCCGCACCAGGCGCTGGCTGGCAATGGACAGACCGTTCAAAGGATTTTTGATCTCGTGGGCGAAATTGGCTACCAGGTTGCCTAAAAAACTTAAGCGTTCGGATTCCTTCTGCTCTTTCTCGAACGCCCGGATCTTGGTCACATCGCGGATAATGATAATGATCCCGGTAACTACACCCGCCCTGTTCAGCAAGGGATATGAAGCGTATTGTATGCGTTTGCCACCGAACAGGTCTTTTTCCTCCTCGATGCGGGTTTTGTTGTTCGTAACGTAGTTGATGCTGAAGATGTCCTGTTGACTGAATACCGCCAAATAACTGGCATGCATGACCGCGCGTTCCTCCATACCGCTGATCGCGCAGAACCTGTGGTTCACACCCGTGATCGTGCCCTTCTTGTCCAATAGCATCACTCCTTCCTCGATCGCGCCCAGGGTCCGCGAGAATAGTTCCTCCAGGTCGCGGTAGTTTTGGTATTTCACGAACATAAAGAGCAGGAAAAAACCAAGCATAAAGAGCGTAACAAAGACCGCGGCCAGTTCGAGCAGGGTCTTGCGGGTGTGCTGGTCATAGGAATCCAGGCTGATGCCGATCCGAAAAATGCCTACCACCTTGTCGTCCACCATGAACGGCTGGGCCAGCTCCAGGACATTGCGCTCATCGAACATGGCGATGCGCGTTACCTCCTTTTTCCCATTGAGCACGCTCATCAGCAACGAATCGCCCTCGATCTTACTGAGCGTTTTCACGTTGGGCGTGGCAAAAATAATGCCTTTCGAGTCCTGAAGGGCGAGGTATCTTATCAGCGGGTTTACCGAAATCTGGTTCAGGATCCGGTTGATGCCGAATTCCTGGTTGAACTGCTTTATATCCTCGGCTGACAGTTCCACCTGGTAGATTCGGTGGTTAGTTTTATAGATAAAACGGGTGTATTTGTTTTCACGTACAAGAAAATATTCATAGAAAATATTGCCGCTGCCCTTATAGACAGTATCCGAAAGGTTGAAAGGACTTCCTGACTTTATCAACAACTTTCCATCCTGTTCGCTAAAGACGGTAATGGAGTTCAGGCCAAAGGCGTGCCTTAGATCATCGAGCCTGGACCGGCTCAGGCCGGTTTCCTCGCAGTAATTCACGACATCAATGAGCTTGTCGATCACCTGGTCTTCGAGCATGGCTTCGCCGAAGATCGAGTTTTCCTGGACCAGCGCAACCAGCGACAGCATGGAACGCGCCTCATCCTTGATCAGGTCGAGCATGGTACGGCGGCTTGTTATCGTGCTGAAAATAAGAAAGAGACCGAGAATAACGGTCAGGATAATGGCGGTCAAGACGTACCTGGTCTGCTTCATGGGACCTTGATAATAATATTCACTACACGCCTGAAGTCAATGAGGACACGATTTCTCACCCCGCTCCCCTGATATTGACTTAACCTGCCTGATTCATATAATTCAAGTATTGTTATGGCAGGCGAATGAATCGATGAAGATAAAATATTGCCCCATTACCGTTCTGTGCATCCTTGTGCTCGGCGTTATTTTCCGCGTCGGCCAGTACGCCTGTAACCGCTCGCTCACCGAAGGCGAAGCACCCCTGGCAATGAATATCCTGGAAAGGTCGTACGCGCAGCTTGCCCAACCCCTTTCCTATGTCCAGGCGGCTCCGGTCGGGTTCCTTTTTATGCAGAAATTCATGGCCAGCACGTTCGGCAACACCGAATATACCCTGCGCTTCATCCCGTTGATCGCCGGCATCCTGGCGCTCGTTCTTTTTTATTATGCCGCGCGGGTATTTCTGGAAGGCACCGGTCTTTTGACCGCACTCGTTCTGTTCGCGGTCAATGACCAGCTCATCTATTTTGCATCGGAAATAAAGCAGTATTCGACCGACGTCATGTTCGCGACCGCGCTCCTTCTTCTGGGTCTATGGGTCATTAAAAAAAGTTACAGAATAATTCCGCTCATTCTTTTCGGCCTGTTCAGCGGGATCGCGATATGGTTTTCACACCCGTCCCTTTTCGTCAGTGCTGCCCTGTTTTGCGTCATTCTCGTTGCTTTGCGGCGCGACCACAAAACCCGGAACATACCATGGCTGGTCATCGCCGCGGTTATCGCGATCTCAAGCTGGCTGGCAAATTATATCGTCATCCTTGCGGCCGCAAGCCGGCAAGGGGAGCTTCTGAACTTCTGGCAGCGCAGTTTCATGCCGCTTCCTCCTTTATCATTTGCTGATATCGGCTGGATCGTCTTTGCGGCCATGCGCATTTTCAAAAATCCCGGCGGTTTTTCTGTCTATGACGCCCTGATCGCCGCGTGCGCGTGTCTGACCGGCCTGGCCGTATACTGGAAAACAAAAAAAATATATGCCTTAATCCTTATCCTGCCTATCTTGCTAACCCTTTTCGCGTCTGGCTTTCATATTTACCCGTTCGAGGGACGCCTCCTGCTCTTTCTTGTTCCCTTTATCGCGGTCATGATCGCGGCTGGCGCTGAAAAGGTAAGGGAAGTGTTCAGCCGGACGTCAAAAACCGCCGGGGCGCTGGCCCTGGCCCTGATTATGGCATATCCGGTCGGGTCTGCCTGCTACCATCTGGCTAAGCCCCGCGCACCCGAAGAACTCCGCCTTGTGCTGGTCGAGTTGCAGTGCAGGAGAGCGCCGGATCAAACGATCTATGTTTATTACGGAGCAGTGAACGCTTTTAAGTATTACGCTCGAACTTTTGGCTTTGAGACTGACGGCTATATTCAGGGCGTGGAAGCACGGGATAACTGGCAGAAGTATTATGATGATCTGAAAAAGCTTGCTTCAGGAGGACATAAACGGGCGTGGGTCATTATGTCCCATATCTCAACTTGGAACGGGGTTGACGAAGAAAAACTGTTCATCTCGTATCTGGATCTGCTTGGGAAAAAGGTGGATGCCATACGAGCGCCGGGCGCGGCCGCCTATTTGTACGATCTTTTTAAGGAAAATAATGAAGCTCATAGCGATCACTGATATCCACGGACGGTCCGGATTCTCACAAAGCATTGAGCAGACGATCGCCAGTGCCGACATCATGGTATGTGCCGGCGACATCACGAATTTCGGCGGGGCTGACGACGCGGCCAGGATCATCGAAGGACTCAAGGACCTTAACCCGCAGCTGTTCATGGTGCATGGCAACTGCGACCGTCCCGCTGTCAACCTGTTGTTGGAAAAGAACAACATCGGCCTCCACGGTAAAATAAAACAGCAGGATTCGGTGGCCTTCTACGGAGTGGGCGGCAGCATCAGAACTCCTTCCGGAACCCCGCAGGAATCCCCCGAAGAGGACTTTGAAACAATACTCGATCGTTATCAAAAGGAGCCGGCTTGTCGCTTTCATGTTTTCGTCAGCCACCAGCCGCCACTGAACACGGTCATCGACAAAACCATGATGGGCATGCATGTCGGCAGCAAAGCCATCCGCTCGTTCATCGAGCGGTTCCAGCCCGATGTCGCCATCTGCGGGCACATCCATGAAGCAAGGGGGAGCGACCGCATCGGGAAAACGATCATCATCAACCCTGGTCCTTTTCCCGCGCATTACGCGGAGATCATTCTTGCCGATGCGATTACTTATAATTTGCATTAACTTGACACCGGCGGCAAATTAGGTAAAGTAATGTACGATGCAGAGAAGTAATTATCTTATTAATTGTTTATTTAACAAATTACCAATCACCAATTACCAATCGGAATGGAGGTTTTCATGGCTAACATTGAATTAAAATCAAATGTCAGTTCGGTGACTATCTACAGCGACCGCGTCATGGTCACCCGGCATGGCCGCATCGAACTTGATAAAACGGCTGACATCGTGATCCCCGACCTTCCAGGCGCGCTCGATGACCAAACGGTCCGGGTCCGCGCGAAAGAACTTAAGGTCGGCGAGATCCAGGTGAAGACCGGTTATGCGAAAACCTTGACCCCAGCGGTCAAAAAGATCGAAGATAAGATAAAGAATTTGAAGATCGAGGACCGCGGCTTGGCCGATGAGGTAACGGTGCTGCATGACAAACAAAAATTCCTCGGCGCCGTGACCATAACCAGTCCTAATATAATTTCCAAGGAAATCTTTATGGGCAAATTAGCGCCCGATGCCTGGCGGCAGGCCTTGCAGTTCGTCGGCAGCGAGTCGGTCGACATTAAAAAAAGGATCGCTGAGATCGAGCTAAAACGGCAGGAGATAAAGGAAAAGATCGACGCGCTTAACAATGAAATGAACGATATCGCCGAGGTCAGCCAGAACTCAAAATCGATCATCTTCGATGTCCATCCGGAAAAAGCGCAAGCGTATGAACTCGACATCAGTTACATATTGTACGGCGCGAGCTGGCGGACATATTATGAACTCCGTTCCGATACATTGGCCGCGAAAGTCAACCTCTCTTATTTTGGCAAGATCAGCCAGCGCACGGGCGAGGACTGGGAAGACACGGGTATCATCCTCTCGACCGCGCTGCCGGCTTTGGGCGGCACGCCGCCAGAACCGTCACCATGGTATGTTAACCTGTACGTGCCGCGTCCAAAGAAAAGCGCAGACAGGATGATGGCAGCTGAAAGCCGAGCTGCGCCTGCCGCGCCGGCAGGACAAGCCGTGATGGATGAGGAATTCGAAGCCGCGCCCCCGGTCGACACCGGGATCGCGGTGTCATACCCCTTGCCAGGTAAGTACACCCTGAAGAGCGGCGAACCCGAGAAAAAATTAAAGATCGTCGAAGAACCTTTCGATGCCGAGTTCGAGTACGTGACGGTGCCGCGGTACGATGAGCATGCGTATGCCACGGGCAAGCTTAAGAACACGACCGATTACCTGTTCCTGTCGGGCGAAGGCAGCACGTACGTTGGTGATGACTTTACAGGCAAGACCGCGCTGGATACTATCGCGCCTGGCGACACCGCGATATTATCGTTCGGCGTTGATGACCGCGTGAAAGTGGAAAGGAAATTGAAAAAGAGCGATGTCACCAAGGGCGGACTCGTGAAAAAAGCGACTAGGTACGAATACTGTTATGAAAACACCATCAAGAACTTCCACAAGAAAGAGATCAAATGCAAGGTGCTCGACCAGATCCCCATTGCCCAGCATCCGGATATAAAGGTCACCAACGTAAGCATCGAACCGAAGCCGACCAGTGAGAAAGAAGCTGAACTGGGCATCTATGAATGGGTGATTCCGATCGCTCCCGAGAAGGAAACGAAGATCACGATCGCGTTCACGGTCGAGACGCCGGTTGATTCGACGATCGAAGGATTATAGCGAGCCGGCTGCCAGCATGGATGTTTTTGAAGCCATCAAGTGGCGCCGGTCAGTAAGGAAATTCAGCCCGCAGCCGATCGAGAAAGAAAGGCTACTGCAGATCCTGGAAGCCGCCAGGCTCGCGCCTTCTTCGAGCAACAGGCAAGCCTGGCATTTTGTGGTGATTGATGACAAAAAAGTATTGGAACAGATACCGAAGCAAGTGGCAATGGGTGATCGCCTTATCATCCCCTGGATAAAAGACGCGCCCGTTGTGATCGCCGGCTGCTATGCAAAAGCGCTGTCCCATTATATCGGTCAGATCTTCGACCATGAAAACTTCCTGATCGATATATCGATCGCCCTGACCCACATGGTCCTGGCCGCGACCGAGCTCGGCATCGGTACTTGCTACATCGGTTGGTTCAACCAGAAAAAATTAAGATCTCTTTTAGGTATTCCATCAGCTTATAAGATTGCCTGTTTGGTGGCGATGGGTTACCCCGCGGAAAAATCAACCCTCGAAGGTATCGGGGGCATATCGCCAAGAGCGCGTAAAGACTTGAAGGAGATCGTTTCTTATAACAAATTCGGCGCTAAGTTGTAGCGTTTCCTGCATCTTAACGGACTTAAGCCGTCAGGCTTTTATAAAACTCTTACGAGTTAATTCCTTTTTTCTGTGCGACTCCTGCGTTTCTTAATACAGTTCGAGGTACTTATCCAGCTCCCATTTCGTGACCTGGATCGAATACTCGTTCCACTCGTGCTGTTTTATTTCGTAATATTTCTCGAACATCGTCTCCCCCAGCACTTCCCGCGCCAGCTTGCTGTCATGATAGTACTCCAGGGCTTCCCACAGGGACCTCGGCAGCACATCTATGCCTTTCTCGTTAAGGTCGGGCTGGTCGATCTTGTAAACGTTCTCTTCTACCGGCCTGGGCGCCTTCATTCTGTTTTCCAGCCCGTCAAGGCCGGCACGGAGTATCAGGGCATACGCAAGATAGGGATTCGTCGCGGCATCGGCAGAACGCAGCTCCAGTCGCGTGCTCGCGGGGCGGTTCCTGGTGATGCGGGGAACCCGCACCAGGGCTGATCGGTTCATCTGGCCCCAGCATATATAGACCGGCGCCTCAAACCCGGAGACCAGCCGTTTGTAAGAATTCACGATCGGCGACAGGACAGCAGAGATCTCCTTAATATGTTTCAGGACACCGCCCAGGTAGCTGTACGCAAATTCCGATAGTCCATAACTGTCCCGGCCGTGAGCGAAAAGATTCACCTTTCCCTTGAAAATACTCTGGTGCGTGTGCAGGCCGCAACCCGCCATGCCATATAAGGGTTTGGGCATGAAGGTCGCGTAAAGGTCATGCTCTTCAGCCACCCGCTTGATCACGGTTTTCGCGGTGAGCAGGTTATCGGCGAGCTTCAGGGCATTCGTGTAACGAAGGTCGATCTCATGCTGACTCTTCCCCACTTCATGGTGCCCGGCTTCGACCACGATCCCGTATTCGGATATCTTCTGGCACATCTCCTTGCGGATCCTGAGCGCCAGGTCGCCGCCCAGGTCAAAATATCCGACCTGGTCATGGGGCAAGGGGCTGATACGGGTGCCGTCGCGCTTGAAGAGATAGAACTCCAGCTCGGTACCGACCATGAAATGCATGCCTTTTTTCCGTAATGTTTCAAGGTTACGCTTGAGCACGCCCCGCGGATCCACGGCCGACGGTTTGTGATCGGGGCCATACACATCGCAGATGAACCGGGCGGTCTTTTCTTCGTGCCACGGGATGATCGCGAAAGTATCCGGATCAGGCCTTAAGAACATGTCGCTCTCACAAATCCGTCCGAACCCCTCGACCGAGGAACCATCGAACCAGATACCATCCTGGAGCGCTTTTCCCAGTTCGGCCATGGTGATGGTTATGTTCTTAACCGAGCCGAGGATGTCGGAGAACCAGAGATCGACGAAATTGACCTTGTTCTTTCTTATCTGTTCGAGAATGCCGCCGTAACTTTTTCTCATTTACGTTTTCCCTTGAACTTCTTCATTGCCAGCACGTTCTCAGCCGTGGCTTTTGCCTGCGTGAATAGACCCAGGTAATCAGGCCCGCCGGCTTTGGAATCAGTGCCCGACATGTTGAATCCGCCGAACGGGTGAGCCGCCACCATGGCGCCAGTACATTTGCGATTCAGATAAAGGTTGCCGCAGAAAGCCTCTTTCTTTGCCCGCTCCAGTTTCTTGCTGTTTTTGGCATAAACCGCACCGGTCAAGCCGTACTCGGTATCGTTGAACAACTCGAGCGCATGATCAAAATCCCTGGCTTTGATCACTGCCAGAACGGGTCCGAAGATCTCTTCCTGGAATATTTTTGCCTTGGGGCTGTCGACCGCGATCACGGTCGGCTTCAAAAACCAGCCATTGCCCTGCGCCGGCGTGCCGCCGCAAAGTAACTTACCCTCAGCCTTTCCGGCACTGATATATGAGAGCATTGAATTGTACGCGCTTTCATTGATCACCGCGCCCATGTAATTACTGTAGTTCTTGGTCGGTCCAACGGTTATCGCTTCAACCGAAGGAATGAATTTAGCCATGAATTCATCGTAGATCTTTTCGTCCAGGATCAACCGCGAACAGGCCGAGCATTTCTGTCCCTGGAACCCGTAAGCCGATGCCCTCGCTCCCGCCACGGCACTATCGACATCCGCTTCAGCGTCCACAAGGATGGCATCCTTACCGCCCATTTCGGCGATGACGCGCTTAATCCAGATCTGTCCGGGCTGGGTCTTCCCGGCAAGCTCGACGATTCGCAGGCCAACGGCCTTAGAACCGGTAAATGCGATGAACCGGGTCTTGGGATGGCGCACCAGGTAATCTCCAGCGAGCGCGCCCGGACCGGTCATGAAATTGACCACGCCCGGAGGCAGCCCGGCTTCCTCCACGCACTCCATGAACTTCGCCGCGATCGCGGGTGAATCGCTGGACGGCTTCAGGATCACGGTGTTCCCGCTAACAAACGCCGCGGTGGTCATGCCCGCCAGGATCGCCAGTGGGAAATTCCACGGCGGCACGACCAAACCAACGCCCAGTGGGATGTAAGTCTGTTCGTCGCGTTCTCCCGGCAGTTGGAGTAGTTTCGGCCCCTTATCGTAGCGGAGCGCTTCCCGGGCATAGTAGTCGCAGAAATCGATCGCCTCGGCGACATCCGCGTCGGCTTCCAGCCAGTTTTTGCCGACTTCATAGACCATCCAGGCAGCGAGTTCCAGGCGTCTCTTCCGCATGATATTGCCGAGTTTGAAAAGATAGCCAGCCCGTTTTTTGGCCGGCACATACCGCCATGTTTCGAACGCCTTCAGGGCTGCGTTTATTGCTTTTTCGGCGATCTTCTCATCCGCTTTCTGGAAAACGCCGACCACCTCGCCCTTATTTGCCGGATTGTAGGAGATCAGCTTATTATCGGTTTTAAACTTCTCGTTGCCGATGATCAAAAAATACTCTTTGCCAAGCTGCGCCTGCACGTTGGCCAATACCTGTTCCATTTTGTTTTTATTTACTCCTTTGGTAAAATCGTGATAGAACGCATTTTTAAATGGTTTCATGAAAAAACCTCCTTTATGGTCATGGTAATAAATTAAGATATGATTATACGCAAAAACCCAGCCAAGTCAACATCGCAGGAAAGACCATGCCAACCGGTCCTTCGCGTATACTTGACTGCCTTTGACTTATTGCTATAATAACTTATGCAAAAAAAAAACAACATCTTCGTATCATTTGATTTTGAAGGCATCAGCGGCGTCACATCGTGGCGGGAAATGAAAAAAGATTCGCCCGACCTGGAGCGGATCAGAATGCTCGCCACCCGCGAGGTCAACGCTGCGATCCGAGGCGCGAAAAAGGGAGGAAAAAATACCGGTATCGGCGAGATCCTGGTTTGCGACGCCCATGCCAATGGCGAGAACCTGCTCATCGATGAGCTGGAAAAAGGGGCGTACTTGATCAAAGGAACCCAGCGGAACTACTATATGATGGAAGGGATAAATCCGCAATTCGATCTTGCCTTTTTCATCGGTTATCATGCCATGGCCGGTTCGGAAAAAGGCATGATGGATCATACCTATTCTTCCTCATCAATATACCAGGTGGTATTGAACGGCCAACCCGTTGGAGAGACCGAGATCAACGCGGCGATCGCCGGGTATCATGGCGTGCCCCTGGGCCTGGTCTCGGGTGATGACACCCTGATCAAAGAAGTCCGCCATTTCTTTACAAAGCACATCGAGACGGTCATCACCAAATACAGCATTTCGCGATACGCGGCAAAATGCCGTCATCCATTGGACGTGCAGAAAGAACTGGAACTCATGGCCGAACGCGCAGTACGGAAGGCGCGTACTATCAAACCCTTCAATTTCAAAGCGCCCCTTAAATGCGAGATCGCCGTGATTAATTCGCAGATCGGCGATGTCATCAAGAAGATACCGGGCCTTAAGCGGCAGTCCGGCCGGACCTTTACATGCGAAACAAAAAACATCCTTGATTTCTACCAATACCTGATGCTCATCTGCGATCTTGCGGCATATGCCAACGCGTCGGCGATGTAAGCGTGCTAATCGATTTCGAAGACCATAAATTCGACTTAAAACCCACTAAGATCATCGCGGTGGCAAGAAACTACCGGGCGCATGCCACGGAAATGAACAGTACCGCGCCCGAAGAGCCGCAGTTCTTTTTAAAACCCGTGTCTTCGCTAACCAGCCATCAGGGCACTGTCGTGCTGCCGCGTATGTCCCAACGCGTAGACTATGAAGTGGAGCTTGCCGTGATCATCCAAAACCGGTTGAAGAAATGCACACCTGAACAAGTAATGAATAGTCTGCTGGGCTACACGGTTTTCGTCGACGTAACCGCTCGCGATATTCAGAACGAAGCTAAAAAGCAGGGTATGCCGTGGGCCATTGCCAAGGGATTTGATACGTTCGCGCCCATGGGTCCGCGCATTGTGGATGCTAAAAAACTTGACCCGGCGAACCTTGATCTCTGGCTCAAGGTCAATGGTGCGTTCAAGCAGCAAGGCAATACACGCAGCATGATCCACCCCGTGGATAAGCTGATCGCCTACATTTCGCAGATCATGACCCTGGAGCCACATGATATTATCGCAACCGGCACGCCCGAGGGCATCGGTCCGATGAAACATGGCGACCATATGGAAGCCGGTATTGATGGGATCGGCATTCTTGAGTTTGCGGTCAAAACGGACAAGGAATGAAGATCATAAAATATATATCTATTAATTCGTACCGGTGAACTATTTTTGGGCAATATTATACGTTTTTGTGCTTTTTTCATTACATTTGCATGGAATATCGTGAGTTATAGCGGGTGTAAGTATTGCATATGATCTATATATGGGAACCTTCGCATCGGCAGACAACAAACAAGAAAAACAACTGAAAGGAGGAGTTATGATGAACAAATTTTACATAACCATGATCATTACGTCATTTCTCGTCATTAGTAGTTGTCACCATCAACCCCGCATCGTGGTTCCGCCGGAGATCGACTTGAAGGATTTTGAACCGCTTGGCATTGTTGTTTTCCAGTGCAACAAAGAAGGCAAGCTGAACAAAGTTGTGACCCAGAAGTTCATAGAAGCCATCACTGAAGACCAGAAAATGATCCAGATCATAGAACTGGGTACCCAGAAGGAAGTCCTGAAAAAAGCCGGGGTGGCAAAGATCGGTCCCGAAGCCATGAAAGCCATCGGCGAAAAATACGGAGTGAAGACGATCATTGCCGGTGACCTGGATATATCCGATATCCATCCTCGCGTCAACATTCTTCCCGGCATCACCCTGATCGATATCTCGGCGGATGTTGAAGCCGAGCTTGTTGCCCGCATGTACCTGGTTGATAACGGAGCAACCCTGTGGACTGGATCGGGCCAAGATGAAAGGACGATCGGCGGGATAACTTTCATTAAAGGTGGTCATTTTGCGTTCGATGCCGATGATCCGGAAACGGCTTACGGCGAAATGGCGCGCGACCTGGTCTGGCGCGCGACGTATGACTTCAGGGTAACGTACAGATAGAGGAGGATTATGCTATCCCCCTTTGTTAAAGGGGGAATAAGGGGGATTATACTGTCCCCATTTGCTAAAGAGGGAGAGGGAATAAGGAGGATTATATTCCATTTTGTCAGCAGAGAATTTCGATGGATCGTGAATCACTGATCTATTTATAGGATTCGAAGAGACGACCCCAATCTGAATTTAAGATCTTGCGCACGCGCGGCCGGCCATGCACGTTATACCAGTAGAAGTCATGGTAAGCGCGTGAAGCAAAGTATGACCAGGGCACCAGCGGTGTGCGCAGGAGAAAATGCTCAAATGGCTTGAGCCAACCCCAGTAGATCATCTTCTGTCCACGCGACGCAAAGGTATTCCTGACCTGGAAATGAAAATTGACCCGGCTGATATCCTCACCGCGGATCTCGATCTCCCCGGGGTCTGCCTTTCCCAATCCATGGTCGTGGGCAAGCCTTAGGAATTTAAGGCTCATCGGATCAAATCCCATCATTTTGGTCGCGATCGCGTCGATCGCAACCATGTCGCCGCTTGCCAGAATATAATTTTTGATCTCCGGTTCCATGACCCGCGGGCCGGCTCCATTGCCGGCGATCGTACCGTCGGTCAGGCAGAATAATCCCGGATGGATCTCTTTCTGGATCTGCAAAAGGTCGACCAGGGTCTCGTGGATCACCGAATGGGTCCAGTGCCGGTTATCGTTCAGTAAACCGCCAAAGGCGTTTTTCATGGCACCGGTCATGGTCGTGAACACGTGGGTCTTGAGCGTCGGGAGATGCACGGCATTCTTGCCCAAGAGTATCTCGGGGATCTGAATGTCGCCGCCGAACACCTTGTCCAGCACCAGCATCCTGGTCTTGGGCCGGTAGTTTATCCATTTTATATGAGGTTCGTACAGGTGCACAAAGCTCAATCCGTGTTTTCTCATGACCGACACGAGATGGTTGTTATCAGCGCCGAGTTTCGGATTGATGACCACGGTCCGATTCTGCGCCGGGATGAGTTCCTTATAACCCTGATCCTTAAGCGACGCCGCGACGCCGTCAAGCTGCCACGGCGTGGTCGAACATGCAGGATAATAATAATGCCAGGATATGTTGACCTTCAGGATGGTTGGTGTTCCCTTCGTCAGAAATTCACTAACACCGGCCATCTTCATCACCCGGTCAATATCATCGAGGACCGTTCCCGGCGATGTTTTTAGAACTGCGACTTTAGATCTCATAGTTTTTTTGTCATTGCGAGCCTTGCGAAGCAAGGCGTGGCAATCTCATTCTTTGTAAAACAAAAGAGGATTGCTTCGTCTCCCGCTCTTTTTTGTTATTACTAAGGATGCGGGATTCCTCGCAATGACATAAAGGGTGTTTCTTCATCTTTTCCGCGGTTTGCAGATGATCTCGCGGACTTCAAACGAGAAAAAATCCTTGCCATGTTTGGGTACGCATACGATCGCAGTATCCACGCCATTACCCGTACCGCCGATCGCGATAATCTCCTTGCCGTAAGGTATCATACCGGCGTCCTGCGCCATCACCGCCACTTCAACCGCTACTTTCGTACCCTCACCGAAGATCCGCAGAGTGTTAGCGGCCATTTCCTCGGGCTGGAGACCGCCGAACTTGAACCTGACCGCTCGGCCAAAACCTCCAAAAAAATGGGTTGTGGTCAGAACCGAAACGCCGTGTTCATGAAGATACCGGATAGTCCGGGCATTTATTTCCTGTTTGCCGGGTCTGGCAAAACCGGCGTGATGGGTTACGGACACGATCTTCAACCCCCGCGCCATAGCCAGCAATTTTCTCGTGGTGTATCCCGTGCACGAAGCTACGACAAAATGCCTGATCTTTAACTTTTTTGATCGGCGCAGCGCTGCTTCCAAGGTCGGTCCCGTGTTTTCTTTACCGGGTTTTTGCCAGTAAATGATCTCCGATGTTATTTTTTTCATGATTTATTGCGCTCCTTTTGATCCGCGATCCTTTTTTCACTTCATTATATTTCATGCCCGAGCGAAGTCAATAGCTCACCTCTTGACTTAAACCTCAATTGGTTTATACTATTATTAAATACCGGGAGGTTTTTCATGAAAACAAAAATCGTTTTGACAATAACCGTCATCGGCATGCTGTATGCGGCATGGGCTATACCAGATATTATCATCCGCCAGGAAGACTTACCCATAATTATCGGGTCATGGGCACGCTTTGACCAGCAGATAGGCGACTTTGAATGGATGCCGTTCGATTCGATGCGCACCTGGTGGGACCTGACCGTATATCCGAACGATAACATCGCGCGAGTCAAGCTCCTTGACCCTGACCAGGGTATCTATCCCGCGCCTGACACGTTTCCCAACGCCGAGGTCGCTGAACTTGACACGCTGGGCAGCGGCGACGTCACTTGGTCTTACATGTCCCGGACGAATCTATACCTTTATATCCAGGGGATCGATTTTTCAACAGGCGGTTTCCGCTTTCTCGGCAATTACCAGCCAGACTACAAGGTCTATACCACGCCGATGAATGACGGTGCCGGCTGGAACACGGCTTGGTCCTGGCAATGCGATATCGGAATAGGCTGGCCATACCAGGCAAGCGAACAACATCAAAAGGTCGTAGTGGCAAAGGGCAAGGTCAAAGTACCGTTCAGCGGCAACCATTTCTGGCCCTGCCTGGTGATCCGCGACTACATGACCTTCTCCGATAATTTCGGGACCATGGACATGCGCTGGATATACGAATGGGTCGTGCCGGGAAGGTTCAGCGGCGCCAACGGCGTTGCCGCGGCCCAGAGCATAAACGGCGGCGCGCAGAATTTCATGATCGTCGACAATTTCTTTAAACTTAACACGCTGTTCATCCCGGGCTGGGACCTGAGATGCCCGGATTTTGTCAACACCACGATCTGGCCAGATACCAACTATCTCGGTCCTTTCATCGTGAAAACCACGATCACCGACTCCACCGGCATCGGCGCGGATTCGCTCTTTTACCGGATCAATAGCGGCCCGTTCCTCGGCACCGGTCATGACAGCGTCGTGGCCGATGATTATTTCTATACGATCCCGGTCGTCGCTCAACCCTGCACGCTCGGTTATCTACTCTGGGCAGAAGATTCTTTCAGTGTTGCCAACGCCATCGATATATGGAATACCGATCCGATTTGCGCGCCGGAAAGCACATATTACAAGTTCATAACCAGCACCGCGGTCGACGAATACGGTAATATGATCGTGCCGCAGGTATTCATGACCTGTGAGCCTAACCCATTTACTGAGAATCTGAGAATCAAATTCCAAATACCAAATGTCAAATATCAAATGAATGCCCAATCCCAAATGTCAATTGCGATCTACGATGCGAGTGGTAGAGTAGTGAAACAGTTTAACAATTTAACCGTTCAACCATTTAACCAAGTCGTCTGGTCTGGTTCAGACCAGAATGGCCGTCCTGTCCCTGCCGGCGTCTATTTCGTTCACCTGACAACGGGCAGTGAATCGATGGTCAAACCCGTGACGCTGGTCCGGTAGATCGAAAAGTAGTTTGGCGAGTTTTCTGTATAGATACCTGTTTTAAAAGGGAATTTTTCAAGCGTTTTCTGGAACAATTCAACCATCTGCGCGTCGCGCGCGAGACATGCTAAAAAAATCTTTCTTTTATCTCCCGGTAAAATAACGACATCGGCCAATTTTCTCTGCTTTTCAAAAGGCAGCCAATTAATGTATTTAACATAAGGGTTCACCAGTTCCAAGATATCTTTGTTACAGATCAGCACGTCGCTGCCATATGCGTAATGATATATCAGCCGCTGATAGCGGTCCTGGACTTTTAGGAACCGGGCGTGCCGGTAATTGATAAAAGCGCAGGCGATCGCCAGAGCCAGGACAACGGGTATTATGAGTTTTCGCACGATCTTGATCCGGTCCAGGACAGCGGCATACGGCACCAGCATGAATGGAATGACCGGCAGCATATACCGTTGGCTCATCACAAGCCATTGTATGAAGTCAGTGCTTGTATCAATATACGACTGGAAAGCATGAAAAAGGATATAAATTACCGCCGTTGTTATAAATAGACCGTTACCTTTACCGCGGTATACGAACGGCGCGATCAGCATCAACGGATATAACACTGTCAAAGAGAATGCGTAACCGCCAAGCGTACCCCAATGGACCCTGAAACCAAGGTCTGTACCATATTGTAATGCCGGTCCCAGGAAATTTCCAAAAACGAAGAAGTGATACACCAAAAGCGGGATCAAACTCAGCAATGCGCTGGCACAAAAAATAAACAAGCCTTTTATTTCCTTCCTCGCCAGTAGCACCAGCGCAAAAGCAATGACCAGCAAAGCAAGCGGATACCTCATGTAAACACCAAACCCCGTAAAAACGCCTGCCCACACGTTCCTTTTGGTCACAAAAAAATACATGCCCGCCAATGCCAGCAGCATTGCCGGCATATCGCTCATGATCGTCCGGGAGAACAAAACGACCGGCGGGAAGAATAAAAATAACAAAGCATATATTCTGGGGATGCGGTAAAACGCAAGCAGCATTGTGAAAAGCAGCAGGCATAGACCGGTCAACAGCAAACCGCGCAGGAACACGGTCCGCCACCCGAAAGCAGCGAAGGACAGCAGGAGAAGAGAGTTACCTGGCGGGTATTTTGACACAAGGTGGCCGGCCGAGGTTGTAACCATCATCGGCACCTGGTTCATACCTGCCCGATCGTAGTAGACCTCACCCTTGGCGAAAATGTGTGATGTCGTTAAATACGCGGCTTCATCGACGATGCCGTAGTTGGAGGGATAAAATATCAGAAAAACCGCGGAAAAAACGACAAACCCAAGTAAGACAATATTTCTGCTGTCGGTCAAGTTCCTCCCAAGCCCGATATGGAAGTTGCACAAATAGCATTTAATTATATCCAGCCGGGCCATTCAGTCAACTCTATCAAAAGGGAAAAACGTTGTCCGCTACCTTGACTTCATTTTTTTTATAACTATATTTATTCAGGAACACAAAAATGAAGCGCATCTATCTCGATTACGCGGCGACGACGCCGGTGCATCCCGAGGTCATGGCGGCGATGCAGGATTATTTCATAAATAAATTCGGCAATGCCTCGAGCCTTCATACGACCGGAATTGAGGCAAGATCGGCCGTGGAAGCCGCGCGGGAAACCATCGCCCGCTGTCTAAAAGCCCATCCCGACGAGATAATTTTCACCTCCGGCGGCAGCGAATCGGATAACTTCGCGGTCAAGGGAGCCGCCTACGCGTTGAGGAAGAAAGGCGATCACATCATTACTTCAAAAATAGAACATCACGCCGTGCTTGAACCCTGCCTTTTTCTGCAGGATCAGGGCTTTTCTATCACTTTCCTGCCGGTCGACAAGTACGGACTGGTCGATCCGGATGATCTTAAAAAAGCAATAACCCCCCGCACGATACTGGTCAGCATCATGCACGCCAATAACGAGATCGGTACGGTCGAGCCGCTCAGTGCGATCAGCGCCGTATGCCGGGAGAAAGAAGTGTGCCTCCATACCGATGCCGTACAGTCGTTCGGATCTGTCAACACCGCGGTCGACGACCTCGGCGTCGACCTGCTTTCCATTACCGCCCATAAGTTCTACGGCCCCAAGGGCGTGGGCGCGCTATATGTCAGAAAAGGAACCCGGATCGTGCCTCTGATCCATGGCGGTGGACAAGAATGGAGCAAGCGGGCTTCAACCCACAACGTGCCGGGTATCGTCGGCATGGCAAAGGCCGCAGCACTGGCAATAACGGAGATGCCGGAACGCGTCGAACATGTCCGCACGCTCAGAGACCGACTTATAAAATCGCTCTTCAAGCAGGTCGAGGATCTGAAGCTGAACGGACATCCCCAGCAGCGACTGCCGAACAATGTCAATCTGATCGTAAAGTATGTCGAGGGCGAAGCGCTACTTGTGAAACTTGACACACTCGGCATCGAAGTATCAAGCGGATCGGCCTGCACATCAGGTTCGCTCGAACCTTCACAAGTGCTGTCGGCCATCGGCGTGCCGCCCGAGGAAGCCCGCGGGTCGGTCCGCATCACGATGGGCCGGCTGACGACCAACGATGATATCAGCTATGTCATTGAACAATTTCCCCGCGTGGTAAAGGAATTGCGTTCGATCTCCGCATATAAGAAACGACCGTGAACCGGCACCGGATACTGGTCGCAATGAGCGGCGGCGTGGACTCATCGGTCGCAGCCGCATTGCTGGTCAAGCAGGGCCATTACGTGGAAGGCGCGACCATGCTGTTCAAGGGTGTCTTAACGGATGATGTGATGAGCGCCCGGGAAGCTTGTGCGGCGCTCGGCATCAAGCACCGGACCTTTGATTTCAGAAAAAAATACCGCGATACCGTGATCCGGGATTTTATTGATGAATACTGCCGCGGCCGCACGCCCAACCCGTGCGTGCTCTGCAACGAGCGTTTTAAATTCGGCTCATTCCTACAGAATGCTCTCGCCCATGGATTCGAAGCGATCGCCACCGGCCATTTTGCCGGCGTTGTCCGGCGTAAACATGGATACTCCCTTGTCCAGGGCGTCGATCGCAACGAGCAATCATACTTCCTCTACCGACTGGGACAGAAAGAATTGGCCAGGGCCGTGTTACCACTGGCCCGTATGACCAAGGTCCAGGTCCGCAATCTGGCGCGCAAGATTGGATTGCCGACTGCTCAACGCGAAAAAAGCCAGGATATCTGTTTCCTGCCCGACGGTGATTACGCATCGTTCCTCAAGAAAGTCCTCCGCATCCGCCTGCGGCCCGGGCCGATCGTCAATGAGCAAGGCGTGGTCGTCGGCAAGCATAAAGGCATCATGTTTTATACGCATGGGCAGCGCAAGGGACTGGGTATAAGCCATTATGAACCCTACTATGTCACCGACATTAATGCCGGCCAGAACACGATCACCGTAGGCGGAAGAAGCAAAGCTTACAAGCAGGAACTCATTGCCGGCAATCTTCACTTCATATCCGGCAGGAAATTGACCCGGGAAATGACCGTCCTGGCAAAAGCCAGGTATTTCGCCGCACTTTCTGCCGCTACTATCCGGATGGTCTGCGGTCGGATAAAGGTCCGTTTTATAAAGCCGCAGTGGGCATTGACGCCCGGCCAGTCGGTTGTATTCTACAAGAACAGAACCGTTCTCGGCGGCGCCATTATTGACGAGATAATCGCCTAGAGTGGTCATGGAAATTTTCGACGATATCATAGGCCAGGAAACCGCCAAGCGGTTCGTCCAGACCGCGATGAAGAAAGACAGGTTGTACAATATCCTGCTCATCGGTCCCAAGGGTGTGGGTAAAAGAATGTTTGGATTCGCTATGGCGAAAGCAATGGGATGTCATCCCCGCTCGTCGAATTTCATCCTGATCGGTCCCGTGCCTGCGAAACTCAAGGACAAAGACGAAAAACTGCAGGAATACATGAAAAAGTACCTGCCTGAACACGGCATCGTTGATATTGAGGACAGAGAGTCCATTCTGATCGGTCAGATCCGACACCTGATCGGCCAGCTCGTGCATATGCCTATGCCCGGGAGCCATCGGGTCGTCCTTATCCTCGAAACGGACAAGATGACAAACGATGCCGCGAACTGTTTCTTGAAAACGCTGGAAGAACCGCCCATTGACACGCTGTTCATCCTGACGAGCTCGCGTCCGGACTTCTTGCTGCCCACGATCCGCTCCCGCTGCCAGATCGTGCCTTTCAACTACCTTAGCGCGAGCCAGATCCAGGACATTGTCTTTGACGCTCAGGACTCGTTCATGCTGGGAAGTCCGGGCGATATCATGCGCCTGCGGGAAAGCGAAATGTTCGATAAAACCCTTGAGATATTCAAGCAGGCGCCGATGGATGACGGCACCGCGGTCGAGGCGGCGCGGGAGCTGGAAAGAAAGAACCTGTCGGGATTTTTCTACGAGCTCATGCTTCTTTACCGCCAAGTACTATATCACAAGCTCGGCATGCGCGATGATATTCCGTTCGAGAAGGAAATCGTTGAAAAGGCGCGGTCCCTTTCGCCGGAGGATGCCATTGCATTGATCACCGAGTTGAACAACTGCATCAACAGCCTGGATTCGAACGCCAACCATCTCCTGCTGGTCGCGAACATCCTGCTCAAGCTGCGCTGAGCGATCCCGGTGTCATGACCTGCCGGTTTATCTGCGACCGCATGCTCGGCACGCTGTGCAAGTACCTGCGCATGTCCGGTTTCGATACCGCTTATGCCCGCGATAGCAAAACGGCTTTGGTGAGCGCGCTTCAGGAAGACCGGGTTCTGCTCACCAGGAATACCAGGATGCGCGGGCAAAAGCATGTTTTTTTTATCACTGCAGACGCGCCGCACGAACAACTGCGCAGTGTTTATGAACATTTCTGTATCCATGGTTCGATGAACTTCCTGGGCCGGTGCCTGCTCTGCAACGAACCTTTGAAAAAAGCGGCCAAGGAAGATATCCGGAAGCTCGTTCCTTTCTTCACATACAACAACTTCGATGAATTCGCCCAGTGTCCGAAATGCCGGCGCGTGTACTGGAAGGGAAGCCATTACCAGAAGATGAAGCGCGATATCGAGACGACCGCACCATGATGATCCCAATGACGGTCCCCAACCGGCAGCGTAATCGGGCTTGCCGCGCATTAGTTGCGCTGATCATTTTTGAAGCGATTGCCGGCCTGCTGCCCGGCTGTCTGCCCTATGTCCAGACCAGAGCCCGTGGCAACCTGATTAGGGTCGCGGTCCTTGCCGGCGCTGATTCGGTCTTCATCAGGGGCATCCGGAACCGCATTTATTACGAGAATAACCGCGTCGCCCTGATGCCGGGCGACACCGGCACTCTGTACTTTAAACCTATGGACAAAGCGGTCGCCGTGAACGGCCAACGATACCGCGGCAGCGTTGAGGTCCGCAGTCACGGCGGCAAACTCTGGGTTATAAACGTCCTGGACGTCGAGGACTATTTGAAGGGCGTTGTGCCCTGCGAGATCGGCAGTATCAACCGCGGACTTTTTGAAGTCGGGAAAGCACAGGCGGTCGCCGCCCGCACCTATGCCTACGGTCATATGGGCCGGCACAAGGAACTGGGATTCGATGTTTACGCCACGGTGAAGGATCAGGTATATGAAGGTATCGGCGCCGAGAGCGGGATCATCAGCGATGCGATAGCCCAAACCAGAGGAATGGTGATCACGGACCATGGGCTGCCCATTGACGCCAAGTATCATTCAACATGCGGCGGCATGACCGCGGACTTCAATGACGCCTGGCCAGGCCAGGGACCAACTTACCTGACCAGCGTTCCATGCGGCCTCTGTTCAAACAGTCCCCACTACACCTGGCAAAAACTATGGTCTAACCATGATTTTTTCACGCAGATACGCTCGCGCCTCCCCCGGGCAGGTGTTGCGATCGGCGACAGCGAACTGATCAAAAACATTGTGTTACACCGTAATAGAAAAACCCAGCGCGTCGTCATGGCTACGATCATAACGGACAAAAACAGTTACAAGATCGGGATCAACAGCATCCGCACCGTGTTCGGAGACGACCGCGATCCAGGCGGACTCCTCAAGTCAACCTGGTTCAGTATAAAGCCTGCGACGGGAGACACCATCGCGGTCATGGGTAAAGGCTGGGGTCACGGCGTCGGCATGTGCCAGTTCGGAGCCATGGAAATGGCCCGCCGAGGGAAATCCTTTAAGCAGATCCTCCTTCATTATTATCCCGGCACGAAGATCCGGCGTCGGTAGGCGCCGGGTCCGGTCTATCCTTTATTTTTTCACGATCACACAGGATCGGCTCCGCCGTCCTCTTGACTTTTACGCGGTTTTGTGATATATTTCATGTTATGAAGTTTACCCGATCATTGATCGAAACCATGCGGGAAGATCCCCGCGATGCCGAGAGTAAAAGCCACCGCTTGCTCGTGCGCGGCGGTTTTATCAGGCAATTGGCATCGGGTATTTTTATTTATCTGCCCCTCGGCTGGCGCGTGCTCTCCAGGATCGCCGCCATTATCCGCGATGAACTGGACCGCGTGGGATGCCAGGAAATGCTCTGCCCCGCGATCGCGCCGAAAGAAATATGGGCGGAATCCGGACGCTGGTTCGACTATGGCGACGACATGTTCCGGTTCAAGGACCGCAAGAACCGAGATTACTGTCTCTGCCCCACCCATGAGGAGATAATGACCGATATCGCGCGGACCGTGATCCGTTCCTACCGGGACATACCCCAGATCTGGTACCAGATCCAGACGAAATTCCGGGACGAACCGCGTCCCCGTTTCGGCGTTATTCGTTCACGTCAGTTCATAATGAAGGATTCATATAGTTTCGACCGTGATGAAAAAGGCCTTGATGCGAGTTTCAACCTGCACCGGGAAGCTTACTGCCGGATATTCAAGAGATGCGGGCTTGATTTCGTGGTGGTCGATGCATCAGGCGGCATCATGGGCACCGGGGAATCCAAGGAATTCATGGCCCTGGTGGAAGGCGGCGAGGACCGGGTCATGGTCTGCAGTGCCTGCGACTTCAAGGCGAACCTTGATGTTACCGAAGGCAAGAGCGAGTACCGGTCATACACCGATTCCGCCATCCAGAAGGTCGAAACGCCTGACCGCAAAACCGTCGAGGAGGTCAGTTCATTTTTGAAGGTGACTCCCGACAACCTGGTCAAGAACATGTTCTATACGGCGCCCGGAAAACAACCGGTCCTGGTCCTGGTCCGAGGCGATTATGAGATAAATGAAACCAGGGTTAAGCAAACCATCGGCGCCGATTTCGTACCGGCTTCCCCCGATGATATAGTGAAGCATTTCAGCGCTGAGCCCGGATATATCGGGCCCGTGGGGGTGTCGGGCATCGCGGTCTATGCCGATGATCTGCTGAAGGACACCCAGGGAATGATCACGGGCGCGAACCAGAACGGATACCATATCAAGGGTTTCAATATCAGCCGCGATATCAAGGTCACGGCATTTATTAATTTGAGAACGGCGCATTCCGGCGACCGCTGCATGAAATGCGGCGGCGAACTCAAGCTGCGCAGCGCGCTGGAACTGGGCCATATTTTCAAACTGGGCACGAAATATTCGATCGCCCTTGGGGCGCATTTTATCGACGAACGCGGCAAAGAACAGCCGGTCGTCATGGGCAGTTACGGCATCGGGCTGGAAAGAATAATGGCCTGCGCTGCCGAGCAGCTGGGTGATGACAAAGGCATGGTCTGGCCGATCACGATCGCCCCTTATGACATATATATCGTCGTCTTGAACCCGCAGGAGAAAAATATCCAGACGCTCGCCGATGAAACGACTGCGTCTTTGATCCAGGCCGGTTTCGCGGTCATCGTTGACGACCGCGACCTTGCGGCGGGTGTAAAATTCACCGATGCCGAGCTGCTGGGTATGCCCATCCGCCTGACCATAGGACCCAAGGGCATAAAGAATAACCGTTTTGACATCAGCATAAGGCAAACCGGCGAAGTCAGTGAAACGAACAGGGCGTCGATAACCGCGCAGTGCCGCGAGATCAAAGAACGGCTCCTTGGGAGGATCAATGAATAACGCCGATCTGGAAAAGATCACGGCGCTGGTTCAGGGTATCGTCGAGGACATGAACATGCGCCTGTACGATGTACAGTTCAATCCCGTCTCGCGGATCCTGAGCGTGTTCATTGACAAAACGGCTGGCGGCGTCACGGTCGATGACTGCCGGCGCGTGAGTTCCCAGTTTTCGCAGGAGCTTGACAGCGCGGACCTGATCCCATCGTCATATACGCTTGAAGTCTCGTCGCCAGGCATCAACCGTGCGCTGAAAAAACTTGATCACTACAAATGGGCGCTGGGGAAAATTGCGGAGATCGACCTGGGCAAGACCAGGATAAAAGGTCACCTTCGGGACGTCAACGAGAGCGGCGTTACCATCGCCACCGACAGCGGCGAAGAATACATCGCCTTCAGCACCATTGTGAGAGCAAGAGTCATGGAGGAAATAGAACATGGCAAACGAAGATAATATAATAATTGACAATATGAAATCGATCGCCCGCTCCCGGGGCGTAAAATTCGACTACGTGGTTGATTCACTCGGTGAGGCGATCAAAAGCGGGATCAAGCGGAAATTCGGAAAAGGCGTCGAATCCGACGTCGTCGTCAACAAATCCACCGGCGAGATCCGGATCTTTATCGTCAAAAAGATCGTGGAGACGGTGACCGACAAGGACAAGGAGATCGACCTTGCCTCTGCCCAGGAAAAGAACAGCGATTACAAGGTCGGCGATGAATACCGGCTGCAGATCACTCTCTCCGACCTGGGCCGGACCGCCATTGAGTCCGTGAAACAGGCCCTGACCCAGCGCATCAGCGAAGCGGAACGGAACCGGATCCTGGCCGAATACGAAAAGAAGGTCGGCGAGATCGTGAAAGGCATAATCAAGGTCGTGAGTCGCAACGAAGTGCTGGTCGACCTCGGCCCGGTCGAAGCCACCATCCCAAGCTATGGTCTGATGCGCACCGAGCATTACCGCCTAAATTCGCCCCTGAGGGCGGTCGTGTTCAAGGTCGACCGCGCCCAGTGGGGACCCAAGATCATTCTTTCTCGGACCGACTCGAAGTTCCTGGAACGCCTGCTCTTTTACGAGATACCCGAGGTCAAGGATGGGATCATTCAGGTCGTAAAGATCGTGCGTGAACCAGGCGTCAGGGCAAAGGTCGCGGTGCAGACGATCGATCCCAAGATCGACCCGATCGGCGCATGCGTCGGTTACCGCGGCAGCCGGATCCAATCCGTAGTCAAGGAACTATCCGGGGAAAAGATCGATGTCATCCAGTGGTCAAAGGACGCCAACCTGCTGATCAACCGCAGCCTATCGCCAGCCAAGGTGAAGCTGGTGCTGGCTTTAAGCGAAGGGCACGTGTTGGCAGTCGTCCCGGATGATGATTATTCAAAAGCGATCGGCAAGAACGGCGTCAATGTGGACCTCGCCTCAAAATTGACCGGGATCGAGATCGAGATTAAAAAGGTCTCGGAATACAAGAAGGAACTCCAGGAAAAACTGCTGGCTGAAGCCAAAATCGAAGATGTGGAAGGGGTCAGCAAAACGTTAAAGAAGATACTGATCGAAAAGGGGTACACCAACGTCCTCAGCGTGCTCAAAGCCACGCCGGAAGAGCTCAAGTTCCTGCTGTCGCTGGATGATGAAGCCGTGACCAAGCTGTTGGAAAAACTAAGGCCTGCCGTACCGCCGCCGCCTGAGGAAGATAATGTCGTCCAATAAGGTCCACAACGTCGCCAAGACCTTCGGGCTTTCAAGCGACGCCCTGATCAAGCTGCTCGAAGAAATCGGCATCAAGGCTAAGGGCCATATGTCGACCCTCACCGAAGACGAGATCAATAAATTGAAGGCAAAGATCGCCGAGGAGAAAAGGCGGCTCAGGAAAGAATTCACCAGGCATCACGTCAGCGGCACGAAAGAAAAACCGAAAAAGATCAACGAAGCGGAGATCAAGCAAAAGATAAAATCGACCCTCGTGAAGATCGAGCGGCGGGAAACTAAGAAACATTACCGCAAAGAGGAAACGACACCGGCCCGCCAGGTCGCACAGCAAAAGGTCGTGGAAGTCACTGATTTCATGACCGTTGCCGAATTAGCGCAGGCGCTCGACGTAACGCCCAGCGAAGTGATCAAGAAATGCCTCGATCTGGGGGTCATGGCAAGTCTTAACCAACGTCTTGATCTCGATACGATATCCGTGCTCTGCGATGAATTCAAGTGCGTCATGAAATCCGTTACTGTGGAACAACACATCGCGCCGGAAGAACAGGGCGAGGTCGTTGAACGTCCGCCGGTCGTAACCATGATGGGCCACGTCGACCACGGCAAGACAACGCTGCTGGACGCCATCACCAAGTTGCGCATCGCGGAAACCGAGTACGGCCGGATCACGGAAAAGATGAGGGCTCACCAGATCGTCTACCATGACAAGAAAATAACTTTCTTCGATACGCCGGGTCATGAGGCATTCACCAGCATGCGGGCGCGCGGCGCTCAGGTCACGGACATTGTCGTGCTCGTCGTGGCCGCCGATGACGGGGTCATGCCGCAGACGATCGAAGCGATCGACCACGCCCGGGCCGCGAACGTCCCGATGATCGTCGCGATCAACAAGATCGATTCGCCCAAAGCCAACGTGAACCTGGTAAAGACGCAGCTCGCAAAAGCCAACGTCATCGTCGAGGATTTCGGCGGCAAGGCGATAAGCGTTGAAACATCGGCGATCAAGAATCAGGGCGTAACCGACCTGCTCGACGCGATCCTGGTCAAGGCCGAGGAACTCGGCCTTAAAGCCCCTCTTCAAAAGAAAGCCAAAGGCGTTGTCATCGAAGCGAAACAGGAACGGGGTAAGGGAAATGTATCGACCGTTCTTGTCCAGGAAGGCGTGCTCAGACGCGGTGATCCCTTTGTCTGCGGCTCGCTATCAGGACGGGTCCGCGAGATGCTGAACGAAAAGGGAGAACGCGTGGCAGAAGCCGGTCCTTCAACGCCGGTCTTTGTGCTCGGTTTCGGCGGTCTGCCCCAGGCGGGCGAACCATTCCTCGTCGTCGATGATGAACGCCAGGCGCGCGATCTGGCTTACCAGCGGGAAATGCTGGAGCGAAGCCGGAAAATGAAAGTGGCCAAGGCAAAGGTCACGCTGCTCGACCTACAAGAAAAGATCAAGAGTGGCGAAATGAAAGAATTAAGGATCCTGTTGAAGACCGATACGGCCGGTTCGCTCGAGGTACTCGACGAGAAACTTAATGAACTGACCATGGAAGAGGTCAGCATCAACATTATCCATAAAGGCGTCGGCAAGATCAGTGTATCCGACATCCTCCTGGCCGAGGTGACCGGTTCGATCTGCGTCGGTTTTCACGTGGGACCGGACACCAACGCCCTGGAAGCCGCCGAGCGCGAGGGGGTCGAAATACGAACCTATCGCCTGATCTACGAGGCGCTTGAAGACATCCGCGCCGCGATGGTCGGCATGCTCGAACCCAAGATCCAGGAGATCCTGATCGGCGAGGCCGAAGTGCGCGAAGTGTTCAACATCACCAAATTGGGACTGGTGGCAGGCAGCTATGTCAAGGACGGAAAGGTCATCCGCAACGCGATCGCTTCGATCCTGCGCAACAACAAGGAAATTGAGCGCGCCAAGATCACATCCCTAAAACGGTTCAAGGATGATGTTAAGGAAGTCGTCGCTGGCTATGAATGCGGCATTGGATTTGAAAACGTCGCGGACCTTGAAAAAGGTGATACCATCCAGTTCTACAAGGTGGAAGAAGTACAAAAGACCGATGCCGGATAAATGTTTCGTGGGCTATTGCAGCGTCGACCTGTTGATCGAGAACAGCCAGTCCCTCAAGGACAAACGCCGGGTCATCGCCAGTCTGAAAAAAAAGATCCATAACCAATTCAACGTATCGGTCTGCGAGTATGGAGATCTGTCATTGTGGCAGCGGACCCAGCTTGGCCTGGTTACCTGCAGCAACGACCAGCGGATCGTTGATTCGATCCTGAGAGAAGCGACTGAATACATTCAAAGAAGCGGCGTTGTGACCCTGCTAAACTCCAAATCCACGGTCATCCCGGCGGACGTATGAACGCGGCTGCCGTCCAAAAAGTACTCTAACCATGCGCGCCGAGCGAGTCGCTGCGCAGTTGGCGAAAGAACTGTCCGTGATCGTCAGCCGCGAGGTGAACGACCCGCGGCTGGGATTTGTGACCATCACGAAAGTATTCCTGACGCCGGACCTGAAAAACGCGATAATTTTTTTTACAACCATGGGAGATAAGAAGAGCGACCTGAAGACCCTGGAACACGCAAAAGGATTTGTCAGAACGCTGCTTGCCCAGCGGGTCAGCCTCAGGTTCATCCCCGAGATCGAGTTTCGGCTCGATGAAAGCTATGAGTATGAACAAAAAATGGAAAAACTTTTTGAACAGCTGGATAAGGACCATAAAAAAGAATGACCGCATCCTTATCGGCACGCACATAGATCCGGACAGCGACGGCATTTGCGCGGCGTTATGCGGCGCCGCGCTGGTCGAACATTTCACTAGAACAAAACCCCAGTTGTATTGTCAATCCGTGGTGCCATCCAAGCATTCATTCCTGATGGACGGCCGCGCCTTTCTTAACCGCCTGCCGGCGTTCGACCTGCTTATTGCCGTAGACTCGGCCGGCATTGACCGGGTGATCCCGGAAGATCATTTTAAAAAGATCCCCTGGAAACATAAAACCATCATCAATATCGACCACCACCGGAGCAATGACGGGTTCGGAGATGTCAACTACGTGGATGAAAAAGCATCTTCCGCATGCGAGATCATATACCGCATGTTCAAGGACCTAAAGGTCCCAATCACATCAAAGACTGCGGGGATCTTTTACAGCGGGATATACATCGAAACCGGAGGTTTCGCGTATCCTAACACAACCAACAGCGTGTTCGCGGTAGTGTCCGACCTGGTCAGCCGGGGGGTACAGCCATCGACGCTGGTTAAAAATCTGCACGGCAGAACGCTCCAGGGCACCCGCCTCCTGAGCGCGGTTCTCGACACCATCAAGATCAAAAAAGGCATCGGCGTTATGCATTTGTCGCTCGTGATGCTCGCCGAAACCGGCGCCCGGATGTCGGATTCCGAGCATTTCCTTTCTTTTCTACAGGCGATCACCGATGTCCACGTATCGGTGTTCCTGCGCGAGGAAAAGCGCGGGACGCGTGTCAGCTTGCGCAGCGACGGCCTGGTCGATGTGAATGAAGTGGCACGCCGGTTCGGCGGCGGCGGGCACCGGATGGCTGCCGGCATGCGTATGCCGCAAAAAATGACGATCGCCCAAAAACTGGTCCTCGCTGAGATCAGCCGGCATCTGAACGCGGACCGGCCCCGGCGTAAGTGAAACAACACTGTTTGTTACGCGATACATTCCCGGTACCAGGAATAAGAAAATGAAAATACTGCCAAGCGTGCGTGACGATATCACCCGCGAAGCGGTCTGCGTGGTGGGCGGTTTTGACGGTGTCCACCGCGGGCATCAGGCGCTGATCCAACGTGCGCTGGAGCTGGCTGGCACGCAGAAAAAAACCGGTGTCATAACGTTCGATCCCCTACCCATCTTTGTTCTTAAAACCAAGGAAATATTTTACCTGACGCCCCGGTGTGAAAAAGAAAAGCTGCTGGAGGTACTCGGACTTGATTTTATTTTTTACATCGACTTCACCGCGGAGTTCGCGGGTTTGACCCCCGAATCGTTCGCAAAGTACGTTCATAAAATGATCGCGCCGGCTTGGATTGTCGTCGGCGAGAACTTTCACTTTGGAAAGGACCGTAAGGGCTCGGCCAAGATCCTCAAAGACCTCGCGTCAGGAATGTTTGAAGTCGATATCGTACCGAAGGTCAAGGACGAAGGCACGATCTCCAGCACCCGGATCCGCGAACTCCTCCTGCTCGGCAACATCAAGGCGGCTAACCACCTTCTGGGCAGGGAATACGCAATCCACGGAGCGGTGGTCAAGGGGAAAGGAAAAGGCACGCATCTCGGTTTCCCCACCATAAACTTGCAGGTCGAGCAGGAAAAACTGCTGCCTCTTGATGGCGTCTACAAAGTAACGGTATTATTTGATAATGAAGAACACCTGGGCGGAATGTTCTGCCGTCACGGGTTGGTTGAAGTTCACATTATTGATTTCACCGGCGATCTTTATGATATTCCGGTCCAGGTAAGGATCCTGGAACGCATCAGGGATATCCGGCATTTTGCCGATGACGCTGCGCTGCGAACCGCGATCGCGCGGGATATTAAAAAAGTAAGCAACCTGCACCCTTAAAATCGTAACCTTCAGGTCCGTTCAAAATCCTGCAAATGCAGTCAGAGACTGCATCCCTTGACAATGCGTGCCTCGTGATTATAATATTATGAAGACTTATGATCAAAAAATACCCAACGCTTCAAAACCGGCACGAAGTCAAGCAGTATCTGCTGCCCACTCTGACCTACTACCTCCGCCTGCTGGAACTTCCCAACCTTGAACTTGAAACAATAATCAGGCAGGCGCTCGAGGAGAATCAGGTCCTGGAGGAAGTACCGCAGGACGAGGACACATCATCTGAAGAAACGCCGGCTACCGATGACAAAACCGGCGATACCGGAAAAGAAAAGGATGATTTTTCAATCCTGGAACTTTTTTCCGAGGCATCGACCGTCTCGACGGAACCGGTCGACGATGAATTCGATCCGCTGGACAACGCACCAGCGGATAGTGATCCGTTGTACTCCCACCTCCAGCGCCAGGCCGAAAGAAAATTCACGGGCAAGGACCTGGCGATCGCCGAGCTGATCATCAGTAATATAGAAGAAGACGGATACCTGGCCGCCTCGCCCGAAGAGATGGCTCAAGAGGACTACGATATCAGCGATATAAATAGGATCATCAGGGAGATCCAGCGGTTCGACCCGGTCGGATGCGCATGGCGCGACATAAAGGAACCGCTGCTTGCCCAACTCGAAGCGGGCGGCTATGCTCCCGACAGCATTGAATACATGCTGGTCAGGGACCACCTCGGCGAATTGAAACATAACCACGCTTCGGGTTTAATCAACTCGCTGAACATTTCGGAAGAACAGTATCTGAAAGCCAAGAAAGCCATAATGAAACTGAATCCGTGCCCCGGTCTTCAGTGTTCAGCCGCAATGCCCAGGTATGTCGTGCCGGATTTTGTCATTAAGTGGCAGGACAACCAGCTGATCGGGCATCTGAACGATAATGACAGCTCCCGCATCAGGGTCAAAACCTATTACCTGGAAATGCTCAAGAACAAGGCGAACCTGAAACCGGAGGAATATGAGTTCATCAAGAAAAAAGCCCAGTCTGCTCAGAACTTGATCATCGCCATTGAACAAAGGCGCAAAACCCTGCATAAGATCGTGAATCAGCTCTTGGAATACCAGCGGGACTTCTTTGAACGCGGTCCCGGCAATATGCGGCCCATAACCATGACCGAATTCGCCGGCATGCTCAATGTAAATCCCTCGACGATATCGCGCGCGATCGCCAACAAATATCTGGAATCGCCGTGGGGCATTCACAAGATGAAGTATTTTTTCAGCGCGCCGGTCGCCAAGATCGACAAACGGCTGATCCACGAAAAGATCAAGAACATTATCGCTCAGGAAGACAATTCGGCGCCCCTTTCGGACGCCCAGATCGCCAAGAAATTAAGCCGGGAGGGCATCATTCTTTCCCGGCGGACCGTGACCAAGTACCGCGAACTACTCAATATCCAGGCTCAACAGTTCAGACGCAAGATCTGAGCGCTGGATCTCTTCAGCACAAACTATTTGTTTAATATGTTGCGGTGGTCAAAAAGGGATTGAACGGATCATACCAGTTAGGGTATGATCGATACTATTCTTTTGCCGCCTTTTCGGTATGCAAATTGGACCCGGCCCGGAACCAGCGCATAAAGCGTAAAGTCGTTGCCGACGCCGATGTTCATGCCTGGATGGATCCGCGTTCCGCGCTGCCGCACGATGATCGTGCCCGCATTAACCTGATGGCCGTCAAACCTTTTCACGCCCAGCCTCTTGCCGGCTGAATCTCGTCCGTTTTTCGCAGTACCGGTACCTTTTTTATGTGCCATTTATCCTCCTAATATGTTCCCTGTAGCCTTAATCTTTTTTCACGATGATATCGGTGATCTCGACTTCAGTAAAATCTTGCCGGTGCCCGTGTTTGCGGCGATAGTTCTCCCGCCGCGTGAATTTGAAACCCATGACTTTGGATGATTTCCCGTGTTTCTTAACCAAACCCTTAACCTTAACGCCGTCGACATAGGGCTTGCCTACGACCGTATTGCCGTTTTCCTTGAACATCAGGACCTTGTCGAATTCGATATTTTTCCCGGGTTCTCCGATGCGGGCCGGGATTTTAATGTTCTCGCCTTTGGTCACGACATATTGAACGCCGTTGGTATTAATGACCGCGAACATTATTTACCTCCTTCAGTGCCCGTACCTGTACCCGGTTCGTGGGGGATCACCGGGCCGCCCTCGGTTGGTATGCCTGTCCCCTCTTCCGCGGGTAATTCCGTCTCCAATCCCTTTTGCACCGCGCTCTTCGCACTGGGCCGCCGTGATAGCAGAACCAGCGAAAGCGAGGTGACGAAAAATCCGATCGCCAGACCTGATGTCAATTTAATGAAAAACGGGGTCGAGCCCTTGCCGCCAAACAACGCATCCGTGCCGCCGCCGCCGCCGAAAACGCTGGACATGCCGGCGCCGCGCGACTGCTGAAGCAAAACAACGATGATCAGCAGGACGCAGATCAAAACATGAATGACCAAGATTATTCCGTACATTATATCTCCTTCAAGTATTTCATTCGATTTCTTTTCAAAATATCAGCGATATTTCAACAGATTTTAATTATACATATTGGCTTCAAAAAGTCAAGGGTTTATCTGAAATAACTCAATTACACAATTACATATTAACTTAATAACTATTATATTTAATGATTCTCGCGAATTCTTCAGCTTTCAGGCTTGCGCCGCCGACCAGCACGCCGTTCAGTTCCTTTTCCTTCATCAGCGTATCTATATTGTCGCCTTTGACGCTGCCGCCGTAAAGTATTGTCACCGGCTTGTTTATCTGGCTGCGGATGAACTTGTGTGCTTCCGACGCCTGCTGGGGCGTGGCGGTCTTGCCCGTGCCGATCGCCCAGACCGGTTCATAGGCAAAGATCATCTTGTGCACTTCGTTCTCAATGCCTTTCAATCCCCGCTGCAGTTGGGTCTTGAGCACTTCCTCGGTCTTACCCTGTTCCCTTTCTTTCTCGGTCTCGCCGGCGCAAAAGATCGAAATAAGCCCGATCTCGAGCGCCGTCTTAAGTTTTTTGTTTATCCACTCGTCAGTCTCGCCCATGACATGACGTCTTTCCGAATGCCCGATCAGCACGTATTCGCAGCCAGCGGCTTTTAAGAACAACCCTGAGATCTCGCCCGTGAAAGCTCCGCTTCTTTCCCAGTGCATGTTCTGACCGCCGAGTTTGAACCTGGTGTTTTTTATTATTTCAGCCACATGAGGCAATGAGGTAAATGGCGGTATCAGAATGACATCGCGGTCCTTTACATCGCCAGCAAGTTCCAGGAGTTTCAAGACCAGCGCTCTGGATTCTGCTGGGTCCTTGTTCATCTTCCAATTTCCCGCTATGACAGGCACCATTTATTTCTCCTTCAGTACTTTAACTCCTGGCAGTTCAATGCCTTCCAGGAATTCCAGCGACGCGCCGCCGCCTGTGGAAACGTGACTGATTTTATCCGCCAGGTTGAATTTTTCCAGCGCCGCGACCGAATCACCGCCGCCCACGACTGAAACCGCGCCTTTGGCAGTGGCGTCAGCGACCGCCTTAGCGATCTCTACCGTACCCTTGGCAAACTCTTCGATCTCGAAGATCCCCATGGGACCATTCCAGACAATGGTCTTTGCCTTGCCGATCAGAACCTTAATGTCTCCGATAGATCTGAATCCGATATCCACGCCCATCATATCCGCCGGTATCTTATCCGCGGCCACGACGGTTCCTTTAATGCCGGGTTTTGCTTCTTTGGCTACGACGATATCCGCCGGCAGATACAGCTTTTTATCTCCCAGTAGATTTTTTGCCTCAGCGATAAATTCATCCTCACAAAGCGATTTACCGACCGCATAACCCTTTGCCTTGTAGAAGGTAAAGCACATGCCGCCACCGATCACCAGGTTGTCGACGAGTTTAAGGAGATTTTTCAGTACGCCGATTTTGGTTGATACTTTCGCGCCGCCGATAATCGCCACGAGCGGTCTTTTCGCACTTTTAAGGACCCCATCGAGATATCGCACTTCCTTTTCCATAAGAAAACCGGCTGCGGGTTCTTTAAAATAATGCGCCATGCCTTCGGTCGAAGCGTGCGCGCGGTGTGCCGAACCGAAAGCGTCGTTCACGTAGAGATCAGCAAGCGCAGCCAACTCTTCGGCAAAATCGGAATCGTTTTTTTCTTCCTCGGCGTGGAACCTCAGATTTTCCAGGAGCAGAACATCGCCTTTTTTCAACCCCGTGACGATCTTTTTTACTTCAACGCCCACACAATCGCCGGCAAACATCACCTTTCTGCCCAGTAATTGTTCAAGCCTTTTTGCCACGGGCGCAAGACTCTGTTTCGGATCGACCTTTCCCTTGGGCCTGCCGAGATGGCTAGCGAGCACGGGTATGCCGCCGTGCTTTAATATGTACTGGATCGTGTCCAGCGAAGCCTGGATACGCGTGTCGTCAGTAATGTTCATTTTATCATCCAACGGCACATTGAAATCCACCCGGACAAAGACCTTTTTACCGTCAAACGACAGGTCTTTTACTGACAGCTTCGCCATTATTCTCTCCCGATGATGTATTCAAGCATGTCGACGATCCGTACCGAATACGCCCATTCATTGTCATACCAGGCGAACACCTTCACCATGTCGCCCGCAGCCATGGTCAATGCAGGATCGAACACGCATGAGTGAGGATCACCGACAAAGTCGATCGACACCAATGGCTCATCGCAGTACCTGAGGTATTTCCCCATTTTACCGACCGCTGCTTCCTTGAACGCCTTATTGACATCGTCTTTATTTGTTTCTTTTTGAACGAAGCAGACAAAATCTACGAGCGACACGTCGGCAGTCGGAACCCGGATCGCGACGCCGTCGAGCTTGCCCTTAAGCTCAGGGAAGATCTCGCCGATGACCTTGGCTGCTCCGGTTGAAGTCGGGATCATTGATACGGCCGCAGCCCGCGCGCGGCGCAGGTCCTTGTGCATCAGGTCAAGTATCCGCTGGTCGTTCGTGTATGCGTGGATCGTAGTCATATACCCCTTTTTGATCGTGTATTTTTCATGCAGGACTTTTACCATGGGCGCAAAGCAATTGGTCGTGCACGAAGCGTTGGAGATAATAATATCTTTCTTGGGATCGTACTTTTCTTCGTTGATCCCCATGACGAATGTCGGAACCCTGGGTTCGCCCTTTGCCGGTGCGGAAACAACCACCCGCTTGGCGCCGTTCTTTATATGTTGTTCGATCTGGCTGCGTTCGTTGAACTTTCCGGTTGATTCTATCACGTAATCGATCTTAAGATCCTTCCAGGGAAGCTTGGCCGGATCTTTTTCAACAAGCACCTTGTAGGTTTTGCCATCGACCACGATGGCATCGGATTTTGCTTCGACCTCAGCATTGAATATCCTGTGAACTGAATCGTATTTCAAGAGATGAGCAAGGGTCTTGGCATCTGCGATATCATTAATAGCGACAATATCGAATTTATCGCTTTTGTACCCGGCCCTGAAAACCAGGCGCCCGATCCTGCCAAATCCGTTTATTGCAACTAGGGGTTTCATTTATCCTCCTTCATTATTACTATTTATGATAATAATATAACTATTTTGTGCATCTGCATAAATTTGGGTCAATAGATACTATTATATATAATAGAATATTAAAGTCAATGAATAAAATCACTGTAATTTCTCTTCGCATCACCGTAATCGAAGATTTCCGTTTTATAGAAATCTCATTGACTTAAGCAGGCATTTCAATATAATCTACTCATCCATGGCCGATATTACCCGGGGCGTCAGGGCTTTCACGTTCGGTACAGCGGTCAGCCGGGTCCTTGGCTTGGCAAGGGAATCAGTCCGGGCGTTCCTCTACGGTGCTGGACGCGCCACCGATGCTTATCTCGCTGCATTTCGCATCCTCGACCTGCTGCGGGATCTTTTCGCTGAATCCACTCTCTCGGCAGCCATCGTTCCGATTCTCACCGCGCAGAAACAAAAAAGCATAACCGAACAGAACAAACTCGCCAGCAACATATTCAATATCCTGTTTATTTTCGTAGGTATCATAACGCTAGCCGGTATTTTTCTTTCGCCGTACATCACCCGCGTAATCGCCTTCGGTTTCGTGAACATCCCGGGCAAACTCGAACTAACCAGTCAGCTGACCGCGGTTATGTTCCCGTTCCTGCTGTTCATCGCCCTGGCGGCATGGGCAATGAGCTATTTGAACACTGAAAACGAGTTCCTTATACCGTCGCTGGCGCCTGCCGCGTTCAACCTGTTTTCCATCGTTACGACGATCGTTCTGTATGCATACCTGGCACGGCGTGGCATCGACCCGATCTTTGCTCTCGCTATCGGCGCTCTGGTCGGTGGCTTAATGCAGTTCTTTATCCAGGTCCCCATGTTGTTTAAAAAAGGTTTCCATTATTATTTTTATGTGAATCTCAAGGATAAGGAATTTTTGAAAGTACTGGCGATCTTCATACCCGTGGCGATCGGACTTGCCGGTTCGAGGATCAATGTCGCGGTGGATGTCATTATGGTATCGTTTCTGGAGGAACGCAGCATGACCTGGCTTGATTACGCCTTCAGGGTCATGCACCTCCCCCTGGGCTTGTTCGGAATCGCAGTCGGCACCGTGGCGCTGCCGGCGCTTTCGCAGTTCGTCCTTGAGAAGAAATTCCCTGAACTGCGCGAGGCAACATTCGATGCTCTGAAACTGGTGCTGTTCCTGACCATATCGACGTCCGTTATCATCGCGTTCCTTTCCTATCCGATCATAAAGATCATATATGAAAGAGGAAAATTCACCGGGTTTGACACTCGGGCGACAACACAGGCGCTTATACTTTACATGATCGGCGTACCGTTCATGTCCGGCATACGCAATCTCGCTGCCGTGTTTTATGCGTTCAAGGATTCAAAAACACCTATGTACGCAAGCTTCGCCTCGATCGGAGTCCACATCGCGCTCAACCTTGTACTTATGTGGTTCATTGGTTTTCGTTCTTTTCCTTTAACCACCTCGGTAGCTGCGCTTGCCAACCTGGTTATTCTATTTTACTACCTGCCCCGTAAGATCGGACAATTCGACATAAAACCTATCCTGAAGTACTCAGGTCTATTGACGATATCTTCTGGGATCGCCGGGGTCTGCGGTTTGATCTTTATAAAATTGGCTTTTCCTACCATAAAAGCTACATTGATCACCCAGGTTATTGCGATCTTATTGGCAGGTTCTGTAAGTCTGCTTGTTTTCTATATTGTCTGCCGTTTACTTGGTGTCAACGAAGTGAAAGATTATGTGAAACGCATGGTGAAGCGCTAGGTTTGAATCTTTGAATTCAAAAAGCGGAAGTCAGGAAGCTAATAGAGATTGAAGCTAAGAAGGTGCGAAGTTGAGAGGCGATGATAAAGAAAATCCATTTCATAACATCGGCTCTTCATAACCTCTTAACCTCGTCTTTTCCGCTCTTCGTAACCTCCTAACCCCTTAACCTCGATCTTTTAGCGAAGCAAGATCGCTTTCGCCAATTTTCCCCAAATCTTTCTCCTGATTTGACTGGAAAATTGAGCGTCCCGTTTTTCGAAGAAAAACACGGGATTACCTTAAAAGAATCGCCTTTTCTATTCTTTCCTGCCCATCCGCTTCCAGCCGGACAAAGTAAACACCGGCGGGGACCGAACGGCCCACGTCGTCTGAACCATCCCAGACGACCTGGTTAACTGGTTGAATTCCGCCATGCTGATTGGCGGATAAATGGTTAAATAACTTAACCAATCGACCCGCCGCATCGAAGATCTTCAGCTCGGCCTTCTGCGCATCCGGCCCGACGCTATACGCGATCTGCAAGCGGCCATTGAACGGATTCGGCATCAACGACAAACCAAATACCACACTGCCGCCCGCCGTCTGCTCTGCCACAGCGATCAACCGGTGCAGATTGCCCACCTCCCAGTCCAGTAACGCCGGATTGGTCGGCGCCTTCGCCTTCCGGTAGAACGACGTCAACAGCCGCAGGTTCCGGTAGGTGTTCGTGTCCAAGGCCGACAGATCGATCGAATCGGTCGCCGCCTGCGTGTAGAACCCAACCGAATTGCCCGGCAATACCCCGTTCGGCACCAATGACCACGCACTGCCGGTATAATACTGCGCCTGCAACCCGATCGAATCACCACCCGCCGCCTTGCGCCACACCATCCAACCCCACTTGGTCCGCGCATACGTCTTCGACAGCTCCTTGTAGTCCACCCCGCTGCCCGTCAGCGTCCCGTAATCGTTGGATAACGTGTAACTGTACCGCAAAACTACGTTGTCCGCCGCGCACGCATAACCCCAGTGCGATGAAGCCGTGCTGTCACTAAAGAACCAGTCGAACTGGATCGAATCACAGGGCAGCTGCGATGTCAGATCCACCGTCTCAGTTCCCGCACCGTTCGCCGTGTACACCCGTTGGTCGGCCCACGCGGTCCAGGCACCACTGCCCGTCTTCTTCCGGAACTTCAACCGGTATTTCTCGCCCGTCTCATATACCTGGAAACCATAGCCGTACACGATCTCCAACCCGGCCGTGATCCCGCCCACATACCATTTCGGCGAGAGCAGCTCCTCGTTGTTACTGATATTCCCGCTGCCCGCATCATCATCCGAATAGTAGGCATAGTAGCTACCAAAATCTGGTGGTGTGTACGAGCCCAGGTCCGTGGACGTGCCCACGGTCCACAGGTAGGCATCGCCGTTGCCGTTGACCACGGTCCAGCCCGCCGGCATGCTGGCGCTGATAAAATGCTCCTCAAACAACGTGTCCACGATCACCGCACCCGATGGCACCAGGATCACGCTGTCACCCTGCACCATTGTCGCGGAAAACGTGTTGAACCCGAACTGCGCGGCCGTAGTCTGGTACCAGGAACAAGTCGCGGCGGGCAAACTCGTATCAACCGTTAAAGAACGCGATATCGTGTACTGCGTCCAGTACCCGGAACCTGATGGATCCGTGCACTTCACCTTCCACCAGTAGGTCGAACCGTTGGCCAGGTTGGACGGGAAATTGAAATCAACCACAGCCCCGCTCGCGTAATTGGCCGTGGTCGAACTCTCCGGGCTGGCAAATGTCGGATCCGTGTCCCACATTACCCGGTACCGGATCTGGTCGCCGTCGGGATCCGTGGACGTGAAAGTCAAGGTCGGGTTGAGGTCGGGTAAACGACCGAAATCCAACGGTTTTGTGACCGTCGGTGTCGCCGGCATGCCGGCAGCTATTACCACCACTTTCTTCAGTCCTGAAAAATCCCCCCAATCCCACATCGCATTGTCACCGCGCACATAGAAATAAAATTCACCGATCGCATGGCTTGGGAAAGAATAAAGTGTATCGGTTATACTGCTCGAGATCGAGGTAACGTTTGCGAACAGACATACCGGCCTGATATCGTCTACATAGAACCCGCCATTATTAGTACCGCCGTCAGACATCGCCCTGAACCTGATATAGATCGACTTGCCGATCCAGTTTGTCAGTGAAAAAGCCTTTCTGGTCCAGGTTGTCTGCGTTCCGGTAAACCTCATGGTGTCGAGATTGGACCATTCCGTGGTGTTCTCCGAAACCTCCACGACCGCCACATCATAGTTGTTTTCCATGTTGTAGTAGCACCAGAAGGTCACGGAATCATTCGTCTGTACAATATAAGGATGCGCGGTGTACATGGCGCTGTTCATATCGCTCGTATTGCCTGAAAAAAGACTGTGCGTCGCTGAATGCGACTGGCTCGTTGACAACGTAAATCCATTAAGGATCCAACAGCTGGTACCCGATTCAAGGCTGTCCAGCACCACTGAAGGGTTCGATAGTTCCACAAGTTCCCACCTGGTGGGATGGTTATCAGCCGTATTCTTTGGCTGCCATGTGATAGCGAAGCTGGCCGGAACCGTATCGCCGGCGTGGACAATGGGTGCCGGCACAATGCCTTCGCACATCAGGACTATCGAATCTGTATAGTGAGCCAGATATTTTAGTGCCTTGAAATTCTGCCGGACGATATTATCAAGATCGCCCACCGGCTGGTAAAAACTGGTCCCGACCTCGGTCGTATAGGAAAGATTGGAAACGCCGTTCACCCAATGATTCCATGAATAGCACCATTCAATGCTTGAACCGCTCACCGGATAGATCGCGGTGTATATTGGACCACGACCATAAGTGCCGCCCCCCTGCGAGTTGACCATATCCGCCATGCGATTACCTATGGTACTGTAAATGGCAGCATCAGGCGTCGCCGTTGCGGTCCAGCCCCATGGCCACATAAGCAACTCAGAGTAGCTGTGATAACTCATATAGGCGTTGATCGTGTGAGACTTCATGTACAGAGTGAGCGCTCTGGTCTCGTCGCCCGAATTATTATAGGCTCCGCAGAACGTTTCATCTCCGGGACCGTGCGATGCCTGGCCTTCATCCACCGCACCCCAGTCACCCTGGATATTATCGCAACAGCCGGCGTAATTGCGGTTGCAGTCAGTACCCGTAGTACCGCCGAAAGGCTCGCGGTTCTTGCGCCACATTAATTGACCGGGATAATCATAGACAAAACCGTCTACATTGATAACAGGGAAGCAGTATATCTCGGTCGTGTTGATGGTGTTGGTGATCTCCGGAACTACGCCATAGGCTCTCAGCATGGAATCGGCAAAGAACAAAACCGTTTCGATCGTCGCCCACTCGCGCGAGTGATGCGCTCCATCGACTAAGAAACCGCCTTCATTGGGATCCTCGATATTGGGTTCGTCCGAGATCTTCACTCCATATAACCACCTGCCCTGATAGGTTCTTATGGGCAAAGAGTCCATCTTGCAGATCGAAGGATAGGTGGACGCCATATTCCTCAACAGCTGGGTTACTTCGGCATATGAATGATATTGACCTCTAACCTTTTCTTTCTCAGCTGCAATGCTGTAAATAGTGATCTCGTAAGTAAGTCCAGAGCTTTTGATCCTGTCCAATGTTTTCTGGTCCGCGACTATGTCATACCACTCACCAGCGTGAGCGGCCGCGATATCCAAGGATTTCTCAGAAATCAATTTAAGGCTTTGCCATGATGGAGCGTAGACCCTTACGATCATGTCTGGGGCTTGACTGAAGGCAAATGCCGAAAGCATTAAGATCGTCAACGTAATTGTTTTCATGTTAAAACCTCCCATTAACGCAAAAGTACGGCTTTGTCAATAAGCGTTTTATCGTTTGCCTCCAGCCGGACAAAGTAAACACCGGCGGGGACCGAACGGCCCACGTCGTCTGAACCATCCCAGACGATCTGGTTAACTGGTTGAATTCCGCCATGCTGATTGGCGGATAAATGGTTAAATAACTTAACCAATCGACCCGCCGCATCGAAGATCTTCAGCTCGGCCTTCTGCGCATCCGGCCCGACGCTATACGCG
>Ga0299912_10000073_pt1 | contig 118460 bp, 100 predicted proteins | sample RVTome_2_FD_207667 | JGI IMG/M metagenome (GOLD analysis project Ga0299912, IMG submission 207667) | Soil microbial communities from uranium-contaminated site in the Upper Colorado River Basin, Wyoming, United States - RVT95D214 (version 2) ... | reverse complement strand
CCCATCACGCTCCCCCTCACCCTCCCCTCTCCCCCCAGCGGGGGAGAGGATAAGGAGAGGGGGGTAGCCTTTCGGTGTCCCAGGACTGATATGAAGATCAAGAATACGTCATGATATTTATGAAATAGCCCACTAAGGTGAACTGCATTGGACCCTGAGCCGCATTGTTGCGCGCTTGACCGGCCTCAAGCCTAAAGTCTAACGCCTAAGGCCTCTCCTTGTTACCAGCGCTTGTAACGCCAGTAGAACATAAAGCTGATGACCGAGACCAGAGCCAGGCCCATGATGATCCAGAAGGCAAAGGGGTGAGAAGAAATGGGGATGCGCACGTTCATGGAAAAGGCGCTGACCACGAAGGTCGGCACCATGATGGTGATGGTGATGATGTTCAGGGTTTTCATGAGGATGTTGAGGTTGTTGCTGACAATGGAGACCCGCGCATCCATCATGCTGGAAAGGATGTTGGAATAGATGTCCGCCTGCCGGTAGCACTGGGTGTTCTCGATGTGGATATCATCCAGTAGTTCGATTTCCGGGGGAGTGAAGCCGGTCTTGGCCGCATTATTACGAAGTCTCTCGATCAATACTCCGTTGGAGTTGATGGCGTTCAGATAATAGACCAGGCTCTTTTCCAGGGTGAACATGTTAATCAGGAACCGGTTTTCCATAGAGGCGGTGACCTTGTCTTCCAGTTCGTCGGAGATCATGTTGATGATTTTCAGGTGGCCGAAAAAGTGGAGGATGCTGGCATAGATCAAGCGCAGCATCAGGTGGGGCAGCGAAGCGACCTTGGTGAATTGCTTGCCCTCGAAGAGCGTCACCTCGCCGGCGGCCACCACCACCAGCCGGTCCTTGAACAGGAAGAGCCCGGTGGAGGCGACCTTGAACAGGAACTGGTCCTGGGCCGAGTAGTTGCGGGGCCGCTTGAAGATCAGGGCCAGGTGGTTCGGCTCGAACTCCAGGCGGGAAAGCTCGTCCGGGTCCAGCGAGGAATTCAAGGTGTGCTCGTCCACCTTGAGCTCGTCAATCAGGTAACGTTTCTCGCTCTCGTCCGGATTAAAGAAGACCAGGACTTGCGATTCCCCGTCGGGACTCTCGACCATGCGACCATCGGTGATTTGATATTTCTTCAGCATCCGGAGGATGTTCCTTTAAATCAGAAAAGTATTTCAAAGGTTCGGGCATACCCTCGAACCTGGCCGCCAAGGCCAGGTGATTCCCCCTACTCTCTCCAACTCAGTCCGGGCTATTCTAGCACCAGCCGTCCGGCTGTCAAGGAAGTGAACCGCGGCAAAGGATCTCGCAACAACCCGCAAACTCCCGCGGCCGGCCAGATCCAGCGGGATGATCTGTCCCTAGGCCATGATTATACTCCCGAGACTCGTCCTTGCCAGCACGGAAATTCTGGGATAAACTGAAAGCAAAGGACAAGGAATGGATAAAAAGATCGCGTTAATCGGGTTCATCGTGATTGCCACCGTGGCCTTGATCTATCTCAGCCTGAGCGGCCCCAAAATGTTTTATCCCGAAGCGCTGCCGCCGGCGGACCTCTCCGCCAGCAGCGCCCGCCCTGAACTTCCGCCCGGTCATCCCGAAGTCCCGGGCGTCGCCGACACCGCCATCCCGGCGCCTGATTTCAAGGTGACGGACCTCCAGAGACGTTCCGTTTCCCTGCACGAGCTCCGGGGAAAAGCGGTGCTGATCAACTTCTGGTCCACCAGTTGCCCTCCCTGCATCATCGAAATGCCCTCGCTGGCCAAGCTCAATCGCCTGATGGCCGGCCAGCCTTTCCAGATCCTGGCCGTCACCGCGGACTCCCGTAGAACCGTAGAGGCGTTCCTCAAAGAAATTCCCCTGGACCTCCCCATCTACCTGGATACCAGCCACCAGGCCCATGACCAGTTCGGCGTTTACTTGTTCCCGGAGAGCTTCATCATTGCGCCCGACGGCAAGGTGGACAACCATGTGATCGGCGCCGCGGACTGGAGCCACTCCTCGGTCCTCGAATACTTCCAAAAACTGATCGCTGCCGCCGCTCCCCCAGCCCAGACCACCACCCCTTAGCAGGAAACCTCTTTCATTTCCTCCCTAAGAAAGCCGTTTAACTCTAATCGTGCGGTTGGAAAAAAGATTTTTTCACCACAAAGGCACAAAGTCACGAAGAGTAAGCGGGTTGAGACCACGGGTTCCAGGCGCGAGCGAAAAACTTGGACCGGGAAGAAAATCCCCGCCGAATCGGTAAGAAATCATTCTGACTTAGAGCCTTAGTGTCTTCGTGGTTAAATCCTAATTGCATTTTCCGGGTTTAACTTAGAGGGGATATCCAGTTCAGGCTGGTGCCGGGCGGTTCCACCAAGGTGAACGGCTGCGGCATGAAGCAGAGCAAAAAGACCAGCAGAGCGGCCAGGGCCAGGAGCCAGCGCAGGGCGTCCAGGCGGACCTCCGGGTGTTCCGGGGGCGGATGTTGGATCCCGCGCCGGCCCATGAGGATAAAGATGAAGAGCGCGAACACGCCCCAGCCCGGCCAAAACCTGGAAAGGACGATAAGCAGGGCAAGGGTCAGCCACGAGAGCCAGAGGGTGCGCCGGCCGAGGACGGCATAGGCGATATGGCCGCCATCCAACTGGCCGATGGGGAGCAGGTTGATCATGGTCACAAAGAAGCCGACCCAGGCGGCGTCCAGAATCGGGCTGATGATGATCATCTTCGCCGGCACCGGGCCCAGCCAGAAGGAGAAGGCAAGGGCTTCAAGCAGGTTGGGGTTGAACAAGACTTGTCCGACCGCGGCTTCCATCGGCGCTACCTTGGCGTGCTGGATGCCCACGTAGAGCGCGAACAAGCTGACCACAAACCCGCACAGCGGCCCGGCCGCGCCGATGTCCACCAAGGCCCGCCGGTCGCGGATCCGGCCCCGCATGAAGATGAGCGCGCCGAAGGTGCCGACCAGGTTGGGCGCCGGGATGAAGTAAGGCAAGCTCGCTTGCACCCGGTGATGGCGGGAGAGCAGGAAATGACCCATCTCGTGGCTGCCGAGGATCACGATCAAGGTGATGGAGAAGGGCAGCCCGTCCAGCAGCCACTCCGGGTGAAAGTGCAGGCGGAACAGGAATTCGCGCAGGTTGGGCAGGAAGTGCGCCATGTAGGTGCCGGCCAAAAGCGTGGTGCCGGCGGTGGTGATGAGGAGAACTAGGTTGATCCAGGGAAAGCGCCGGCGCGGGGCCGGCGGCGGGAAGATGACCGGCGGGTATTCCAACCGATAGCCGTAATCCGAAGGACTGCTCATGCCCTTAAAATAACACGGCTGCTCTTGACCGGCAACCGCTTGCCACCTTCATTTTTCCGGGAGCCGGGGTAGGGGCGCGATTTATCGCGCCCTTGCAGGAACTGGGCGCAATGAATTGCGCCCCTACGCAGTCCGAAAATATGATGTGGTGCAGCCCCAAAACGGGGGTGCCCAAGCCGGCAACCGGCGGTTTTTAACAAGGCCTGTCGGATCAAGCGGTCTCAGACCTGATGGGGCGGGCCGGCTTTTCGCAAACCTTGGCCCATGGCTTCCAGCGCGGCCAGGATATCCAGGCGCGGAGCGATCCGCTTCTTGATGAATCCCATCAAATAACCGGCTCCGTAAGCCAGGGCGCTTATGATCTGGTTCATGATTCCCTCCACGGGTTGATCGGCATGCAAGGGCGGATATTCGCCGGCCTCGATCAAGTCGGCGCGGCCGATGGATTCGAGGTAACTGGGATAAATGTAGGGCACCACGTAAAAGAGCGGCACGGCTTTCATCAACAGGGCGATGGAGCCGCGGGCCAGGAGCTTCTTCTCGTTGATGCCTTTGGCCACCGGCAAGAGGCCGAGCAGGACGCGCTGGAAATCCTCGGACCGGCCGGCCATGCCCACGGTCCCCGCCGCGGTCGAGTCCGTGCGGATGACCAGTGGGGTGCAGGTGAGGTCTATCTCCGCGGCCAGGGGAGGATCTTTCAACTCCAGCTTGAGCAGTAGCGGCGTGCCTTCGGTGATCTCCCGGATGATCGGATCCAGCCGGGGCAGCCGGCGCAGGAACCCGCCGATGACCAGGTCCAGCTCTTGGCTATTCGCCAACCCGGCCATGCTCCGCTCCCGGTTTCGCCCGCCCTTTGCGGGGCAGGACCATTTCTTCCACAAAGCGCTTCAACTCGAACTGGAGTTCCTTGTAGGTCAAAATGCGCGGGTCAAACATGTCGAACTCGAACACCAGGAGCGGGATGTCCGCCTTCTTGCACGCCTCCTTGAACAACCCGATCCCGCCCCAGGAATGCTTGCAGGCAATGTGCCCGGCCAGGATCCCGCAGTCCGCCTGGAAGCGCTCGTGCAAAACCATAAAGTCTTCGATGTAGCGTTTCATGGTGCCCCGGAACTGACGCGACATCGGGTGGCAGTTCACCATCCGCCGCGCCAGGCCGAAAAGCATGGACTCCTCGCTGGAGGTGTCAATCCAGGCTTCGGACGCATAATAGCCGAAGATGTCCATGGGGATGACCAGGCCCAGCTCGGCTTCCATCCAATCGTAGATCTGGATGTCCCACCAGACCGGGTCCTGATACCAGATCGCCCGCGCCTTTTCCTGGAAATAACGCGCGCCCGTTTCCACCTTGCGCCGGGCGTCCTCGGCCAAGGCCCGCGCGATCTCCAGCCCCCAGCGTGAGCCGCTGAACCCGATCATCAGCACCATGGTGAACGCGGCCACCTTGGAGGGCTGCATGGTCGGAGCGCGGCTTCTCCATTCCATCCAGTCCCAGAGGTATTGGCTGGTGCGGTTGGTGGTCTCGCAGACTTTCCGGAGCCGATCCCATTCCAGGCGCCGGCCGGTATGCTTTTCCAGAAAGGGGATCAGCTCCCGCAACTGGCCGGCCACTTGCCGGAAGGTGCGCTCGTCGTCGTAGGGCGGCACGTCAATCACAAAGAGCGGCACGCGGTTACGCTGCTCGGCCATGGCCTGGACCACCGCCACCTGCGAGTCGCACGGAGTGTTGATGCCCACCAGGCAGGCCGGCTCCGGGTATAGGCCCCGGAGCAGCGCCCCGATCCCGGCCTTGTCCGCGGAGCAGCAGTCCGCGGAATAGCCCTTGGACTCGGCCAGGTCAATGAACGCTTCGGTGTCGGCCTGGTCGCCCACGATGCTGGAGAGCGCGGCCAGCTCCGACACGCAAAAGGGGACGACGCCCAGCGCCCAGATCAGCTCGGGATTAAAACCCAGGTTATACCAGACCGCCGGCTGGCCGGCATCACTCTTTTGAAACTTGTCCAGCAGGAAACCCCGCAAGTTGCTGAGCATCCCGCTCAAGCCCCGGCCCTCCGGGTCCGCGGCAAACAGGGAATCCATCCGGGTCAGGGTGGCCCACACAGTCTCCCATTCGCGCGCCCGCTCTCGACCCAGAATCGGCATCAATCATTCCTCCGGGTTTCCAGCCTCTCCAAAAAGGCCTGCACCCGCGTCTTGACCTGACCGGTGGACACCGTCCCGTATTCGCGCTCCAGGACCAGCATGGGCAGGGGATGGGTCTCAAAGCGATGGCGCAGGTTGTGCACCTCGTTCGCCCAGATCTGGCAGAACTTGATGCGGGTGAAGATGATGCCGTCCGCCCTGCTGGCCTGATACAAGTCGAGCAGCGCCTGCCACCGTTGAGGAAACTCGTCCATCATCCGGGCGCAGGGGATCTGGTGGAGGTAAGCGCGGGCCAGGGAGGAAAGCGGATCTTTCCCGATCTCGACCACCCGGCCCAGGCCGCGGCTGCCGAAGCAAAGCAAGTCGCCGACCACTAAAGCCCCCTGGCTCTCGATGGTGCGAACGAACCTCGGGTCATCCAGCTCGCCGCCGATCAGCAGCACCCGGCCGCGAATGCCGGCGATGGGATCCAGGGTTTCGGCCTCGGCGATCAAGGCATCCGCCAACTCGACAAACCGCTCCGGCGGCAGAGACCGCGCGGCCACCAGGGCGGTGAAGGCATCGGCGCCCGCAAGCCTGGGCGCGGGACCCTTGCGCAGATCATCGAGCTTTTGCACCCGCTCCCGCACCCGGTTCATCCGGGTAATGGCCTGATTCAGCGCTTCCCCGCCGACCCGAACCTGGAAGTGGTCTTCCAGCGACGCCTTCAGCCGCGAAAGTTCTTCGAGATACCAGGGGAAAAGGCCGGCGCGCAGGCTATGGGGCACCGAAATATAGCCGTGATAAGCCAGGTCGCTCTTCGCGACCAGGACATCGTTGCCGCGGCGGACATGATCGCAGGTATTGACCGAGATCTGGCCCGCGAGAAAATCATAAGCGCCGTCGAGCACGGCCGCGGCAATGTGCCGGACCAAGGAGCAGGTCAGATGGGAAAGGTAAGCATCGCCGCTGGAAGAATCCTCCTGCCCAAGGCCGCGCAGCCGGACCGGAGACAACCCCGCGGCCAGCAGCAGCTCCACCGGCACGTAAGAGCAAAAGTAGCCCACCGCCGGCCGGCCGGCGCGCCACGCCTCCTCCGGCTTCGCGGCCTCCACCGCGGCGCGAAGCGCGCGCAGCGCGTCCGAGCTTTCAGCGGACTTTCCCAAGGGGGTCTCCTCGACCTGACCGGGTCCGGCGGCGGATGGCGGTCACCTCCCGGATCTGATCGCACACCGGCTTTTCCTCGCAGGACTCGCAGTTCAATTCCTCGCACTCATAGTCGCCCGCTCCGCCCAGCGAGATCTTCCGGTGCCGGCCGGAGTAGATCCCGGCCTCCGCGGCCAGGGCGGAAAATTTTTCTACCTCCGCGCGGTCCGAGGTGATGAAAATGCTCTCCACCGCTAGAATCCCGCGGACTTCCCGCCGAAAAGCCTCGGCCAAGGCCGTGCCCAGGAGCGCAAAGTCCAAACCCGCGGCAATCGCCTGATGACTAACCCGCAGCCACAGCCGGCCCGGGACCACGCGCGCCATCACGCCCGGCAGCCGGCGAGTCAAAAACTGGATGGCTTCCAGACGAAAAAGATCCATTCCGGGGGCCCGGGCGATCCCCAGCAGGATGATCTGGGCGTAATCGCGCTCTGCTCCAAGGCAGGCGGCCAGGTCCGGCCCGAGCAGGGTGACCCGGCCGTCTCGAATCATTTCCGGCTCCGCCGTCCAGATCACCGCATGCGCGGAAGCGCGAGCGGGCGGACCCAACTCGACCGCGGTATCCGCCGCCAGCAAAATTTTGTTCGCCGGCTCCGATCCCGCGTCGAAGCTCCGGCGATATTCCAGGAGCCGCAAAGGATCGCCGGCGCTTTCGGTCCCGCATCGCGCTTCGGCCAAAAGCTTTCGGGCCCGGGTTACCAGGGCCTGCATGTCCGGTTCTGCGGTTTCAGGGCTGGTCATGGTTGGCTTGATTTTTTGGCCTGGTCCTGGGCGATAAGGGCGGCGCCCAGGGCGCCGATGATCTGCGGGTCCACCCCTTCCGGAAAGCGAGCCAGGTTCATCCCCAGTTTTTTCGCGACCGCGTCCACCACGCCCGCGTTCTTGGCCACTCCCCCGGTAACGACAATTTCCGGCTCCACCCCTACCCTTTTGGCCAAAGCCACCACCCGGCTGGCCAGCGACTGGTGCAAACCCTTGACAATGCCCGGAAGCGGCGCGCCCTCGTTGACCAGGTTGATCACCTCGGACTCGGCAAACACCGAGCACATGTTGCCGATCATGCAGGACTCGCCCGGCTCAAAGTGCAAACGGGACAGATCGGCGAGGGGGACGTCCAGGGTCCGCACCATCATCTCCAGGAACCGGCCGGTGCCGGCGGCGCACTTGTCATTCATGGCAAAGTCGAGCAGGTTGCCGTCCCGGTCTATGCAGATGGCCTTGGTGTCCTGGCCGCCGATATCGAGGACGGTGCGGACCGAGGGCAGGTAATAGTGCGCGCCCCGGCCGTGGCAGCTCAGCTCGGAGATATTGGTATGGGCAAATGAGACTTGGGCCCGGCCGTAGCCGGTGCCGACCACGAACCGGACCCGGTCGGGCGAGATTCCGGCCTGGGATAGCGCTTGCTCGTAGATGGCCGCCGCGGTTTTGGCCGGGTTGGTGGAACTCGGGCCGATCACCGATCCCAGGATCTGCGAATTTTGGAGGATGACCGCTTTGCTCGCGGTCGAGCCGATGTCCACTCCCGCGGTGATCATGCCCCTGCTTCAATCCAAGGTCGGCTCAAGTCCGATGGCGCTTCCTGGAACCGCTTAATTCCAGTTGGCCAGGATGCGGCTGGCCGCGTATTTTCCGAGGCAAAGCGTCAGCAGGACCACCGGGGTGCCCAGCTCGTCCGGGATCACGCTGGCGTCGGCCACGTAGCAACGCTTGATCTGGGTCTCCAGGTTCTTGTCCACCACCTTGCCGATCGGCGCCGACCCGCCGGGATGGGCGGCCTTGACCGGAGAGGTCCAGAGCGAGGACTTGGTCGCCCCGGCTTTAAGCAGGATCTCCCGGGCGTGGCCGTCGCCGGACTCCAGCCGCTTCTTGACCTCGGGCTCCAGCGCTTTCTTCAAGTTGCCTTTGGCGTCAATGGTCCCGGAAATCGGGTCTTTGACCTTGGTCATGATTCCCAGGATGTGGGCCACGTTGGCAACCTGGTCCAGCCGGCCCTTCATCCCCAGCGAGGCCAATTGCAGCATCCAGGGCTCGGCCAGGTCGGTCATGACATAACCTTCTTTTTCCCAATACTGCCAGGTGCCGGCGGTCATGGGCACATCGTAAATCGAACCTTTCTCCTGGCCGGGGCGCATCCCATAAGTAAAGATCAGCGGGTCCGTGAAAAAACCTTGCCCGGCCTTTTCGACACCGGAGCGTTTCAGGATCACCGGGGTGCCCAGGCCGCCCGCGGCCAGGACCACCCGGCCGGCCCGCAGCGTGAACGGCCCCTGGGGCCCCATTCCCTTAACGCCCGCGGCTTTCCCGTTCTCCTGGATGACCTCTTCCACTTTCACCCGGGTGAGAAGTTCCATGCCCATTTGCTGCGCCTGCTTGATAAACTCCCGGCTCGTCCACTTCGCGCCCCGCTTGCACCCGAGCATGCACTCCCCGCAATCCCGCACGCACTTCTCCGGGTTAATGAACTTGGGCAGGAGCTGCCAGTCCATTCCCAGGGCCTGGGCCGCTTCCAGCATCCGCCGCGCGCCATCGCCCACGAGCTTTTCCGAAAGCGGCCGGATCCCCAGCTCTTCCTCGAACTCATCCGCATAGGGCGCCAGGTCAATTCCGGTCTGTTCCTTGATGAAGGCCGCCGGCCGGGTGGCAGTGCCGCAGTAAATCAGGGAAGACCCGCCGGTGGTAATCCCCCGGATCATCATGGCATGGCCCAGGGGAAGCGAATTTTTCAAGTCCATCTTGGGGATGACCGCGAGGTGCGAACCCACCCAATCGCTGTCCGTGCCCCATTCCAGCATGACCACTTTTTTCCCGGCCTTGACCAGTTCCCGCGCCGCCGAGGCGCCGCCCGGGCCCGAACCCACCACGATCACCTCATATTCCTTGTTCATGAAAGTCCTCCCTTGAAAAAATGGGCTGGCTGCGGTCAACAAAGAGTGAACACGTTGAAGTAAAATTACCCATTCAGGTTGGCAAAGACAACCTTAGCTCATTTCCTTGGAAAAGGCAAGGTCAATCGGCTGCTTGCCACCCCCATTTTTTTGACCGCACCGTATATTTTCGGCCTTTGTAGGGGCGCAATTTATTGCGCCCAGTTTCTGCAAGGGCGCGATAAATCGCGCCCCTACCCCGCGCCGCGAGAAGTTCCCGGAAAAATGGGAGTGGGCAAGGGTGAAGATAACCTTGGCAAAATCTCGAGAAGTGATTATTGCGATCCTCCTCCCACCAGCCGGGCCAGCGCCGAGGTGTCCGTTTTTCGCCCGATGGCCGCCAGAGCCATGCTGCCCGGGCTGATCACCTCCCGGTCAATGTAAACGTTGATCACTGCCGGTTTCTCGGCGGCAAAGGCGCGCATAAGCGCCGGCCGGATCTCCTGGGGCTCGTGCACCTCTTCCCCATAACCCCCCAGCGTCTCGCAGATCTTGTGGTAGGGCACGTCGCCCAAATCCACCCCGATACACCGCTCTTTTCCGTAGCGCAGGGTCTGGCTGTGCATGACCATGCCCCAGGCCTGGTCGTTGAAAACCACCACCACGATCGGGAGTTTGAGGCTGATCGCGGTCTGGAGTTCCATCAGGTTGAAGCCCAGGGAACCGTCGCCCACCGTCGCCATCACCCGCTTGTTGGGAAAAGTAAGCTTCGCGGCCACCGCGTAAGGCAGGCCCACGCCCAGGCAGCCGAACAGGCCCGATTCCAGCGCGTGCCCCGGCGCGTTAAACCGCCGGACCATGCCCATCCAGATCTGGGCATCGCCGCCGTCCAGCGCCAGGATATCCTCCGGTCCCAGGAACTGGTCAATCTCGTGCGCCAATCGCGCCGGATGGATGGGCACCGCCTTGGACTCGGCCTGGCTGCGGAAGGCCTTCTTGCCCATGGCATCGGCCTTGGTCAAGTCTTCGCGCCAGGCGGAAAACCGCTCGGGGCTGATGAACTCTCTTCCGGCCTGGGCCAGTTGCTCGAGCACCCGGCCCGCGTCTCCGATGATGCCCACGTCGGCCGGCCGGTTGCGGCTGATTTCTCCCGGGTCCAGGTTGACCGCGATCAGCTTGGCCGCGGGCGAAAAGATCCGGCCATAGGCTAAAAAGAGACTGATGCGGGTGCCGACCAAGAGGACCAGGTCGGCGCGGGTGAGCGCGCTCAGGGCCGCGCCGGGCCGGAGCGGGAGTGACGGCCCGAAGCACAGGGCATGGTCGTCGGAGAGACAGCCCTTGCCCAGCGAGGAGGTAAAGACCGGGACGCCGCTGGCCTCCGCGAATTTCTGCAGCGCATCAACCCCGCCGGCAAACCATACCCCGCTGCCGGCGATCAGCACCGGCCGCTGGGCTTCTGCAAGCAGGCGCACGGCCTCGGCCACCTTGTCCGGGTCCCCGGCCGGCCGCGAGAGCGCCACCGGACGCGCCAAAGCCACGGCCGAGTCCTTGACCGTGGCACCTAAAACATCGGCCGGGATTTCCAGGTAAACCGGCCCGGGCGCGCCGCTCCGGGCCTGATAAAAGGCCTGGTGCAGGGTCTCGCCGATCCGCGCCGTGTCCTCTTCCCTCCGGGCCCACTTGGTCAACGGCTCGACCACCTTGAGCTGGTCAAGCTCCTGGAGATCGAGCCGGCCTACCATGTCCGTGGCCACACAGCCGGCGATCACCACCAGCGGGATCCCGGCCAATTTGGCATTGGCAATCGCGGTGAGCGCGTTGGTAAACCCGGGACCGGCCGTGACCACGGCCACCCCGGGCTTGCGGGTGAGCCGGGCCGAGGCCTCGGCCATGAACACCGCGGCCTGCTCGTGCCGGGTCGAGACCAGCTTGACCTTCGAGTCAATCAGCGCGTCGTAGATCGAGGCGATGTGCCCGCCGCAGATGGCGAAGACCATTTCCACGCCCTCGCGCTCAAGGGCCTGGACCACGATTTTACCGCCGGTTAAATCCGCCATCTGATTGCTCCCTCGTATTAATAAGTAAAATCATCATCCGGAGAATAGGGCATGAATCCAATCATGCCCTACGGTTGCCTTATCGTAGGGCGGGTTTGGATACCCGCCCGATCCTGGAAGACGAACGCTAACCGAATCTGTCAATACCACTCCCGCCATGGCTGCTTGATATTTTACCTTAGTTGGCAGGGTGATTGCGAATCCTTTTCCTGCTCGTAAAAAAAATCCTTGAAAAGAAAGCCCGGTCAAGATACGATTATGTCCAGGATTCAGGAAGCCGACCATGGCCGAGACAGAGAAAAAAGCCGGATTGACTTTCGGCCGCTACCAGGTGGTGTCGGAGCTGGGCCGCGGCTCCATGGGCGTGGTTTACAAGGCGCGCGACCCGGTCATCGGCCGGATGGTGGCGGTCAAGAGCATCCCGGAAACCTTTGCCCTGGAACCCGGAAAACGGGAGGAGTTCATCCGCCGGCTGCGCCAGGAGGCCACCACCGCCGGCCGGCTCCAGCACCCGCACATCGTGACCATCTTCGACGTGGGCGAAAGCGAGGCCGGCCCCTACATCGCCATGGAGTTTCTGGACGGGGTGACCTTGCGCGAAGTGGTCGCGGCCCGGAAGACGCTCTCCCTGCGCCAGCTTCACGAAGTGGTGCGGCAGGTCGGCGAGGGGCTGGATTACGCCCACGCCAAGGCGGTGATCCACCGGGACATCAAGCCGGCCAACCTGATGATCGTGCAGGGCAACCTGGTCAAGATCATGGACCTGGGCATCGCCCGCATCCCCTTCTCCGACCTGACCAAGGAGGGCAAGCTGGTCGGCTCGCCCAGCTACATGTCGCCGGAGCAGCTCCAGGGCCAGAAAATTGACGGCCGCTCCGACCTCTTCAGCCTGGGCGTGACCATCTACCAGTGCATGACCCTGAAAAAGCCCTTCCCCGGCGAGAACATCAACGAGATCTGCATGAAGATCGTGCACGGCCCCTTCACCCCGCCCACCGAGCTTCGCCGCGACTTACCCAAGGGCTTTGACCGGTTCATGGAAACCGCGTTGGCCAAGGACCCGGACCTCCGGTTCCAAAACGGCGCGGAGATGGTGGGGTCGCTGGAAAAACTTTTGGCCGACCGGGGGGAGCGCAGCGAAGCCACGGCCTCGGAGTCGGTCAGCGAGGGCGTGCCCCCGCGGCCGCCGGCCCCGGAGGAAGTGGAAGTAACCTCCAACCCCAACCTGACCCCGACCTCGGAGATCGAGGATATTTTCCGCGACCTCACCTCCAGCCACCGCCTGCTCGACCTGCGCGGCCAGCGCGCCGGAGGGAGCCAGGACCTGGGCTGGCTGATCTGGGTGATCCTGGCCGTGGCGGTGGGACTTCTCCTGGCCGTAGTTCTGCTTTGGAAATCAGGTGGGTAAGAGGGAGAAAACGCGAATGGTCACTCGCTGTCCCGGATGTTTGATGCCGCTCCATTTCGAGACCGACTCGGCCTATGACCGGGTCTTGCTCAAGTGCCCGGAGTGCTTTTACATCTTCCTGGTGGACGGACCGTCGGAGAGCGCGGAGAAAGAAGAACCCGCGGACGAGGCCACGATCCTGCTCGGCGAGTTCAAGCCCGAAGGCGACATCTCCGACTTTTGCTGGAACGTGCCGGGCGCCAGCCTCACCGTGATCGAGGGCGAGAGCTCGGGCACCCACTACAAGATCCGCGGCGAACGCGTGACCGTGGGCCGCGAAGGCGCGGACCTGACCCTGGCCGACCCGGCCCTTTCCCGCCGGCACCTGGAGATCGTGCGGGACCAGGACCGCTACCTGGTGCGCGACCTGCAGAGCAAGAACGGCACCTTCCTCAACGGCCGGCAGGTGAAAGAAGCCCGGCTCGCGCACATGGACGAGATCTGGGCGGGCAAGAGCCGGATCCTGTTTGCCGTGCTGGCCGGACCGGAAGAGCAGGCGGAACCCGACGCCACCGGCGAGCGGAAAAAATTCCTGCGCGAAGACCGCACCAAGGTGGAAACCGCGGAGTCTGAACACGCCTTGCCTCCGAACCGCGAGTTCTTCTTCGAATTTTTGCAAGGCCCGAAAAAGGGCCGGTCGTTCCGGTTCCCCAAGGGCCGGCTGATCCTCGGCCGGTCTTCGGAGTGCGACCTGGCGCTCGACGACGTCCAGACCTCCCGCCGGCACGCCATGATCGAAGTGCTCTCCCGCGAGCACATCTTCCTCACCGATCTCGCCTCGGCCAACGGCACTTACCTGAACGGAGTCCGAATCCGGTCCTCCCGGCTCAAGCATGAGGACAAGATCCGTTTCGGCAACACCGTGCTCAAGTTCGTCATCAAGGACATTCCATGACGAGTAAAAGAGTTAAAACACAAAGGCACAAAGACACAAAGAAAATAAAAAGGCTCCACGGCTCTTTTCGCTTAGAGTCTTTGTGTCTTTGTGGTGAAAAATCCCCCCCCCTTATGGCAGCGCCTTTGCGGCTGGGCGGGAAACTGATTTAGCCTCTTCCTTCATGTCAGCCCACGATCTTATCCTTCGCATGGAGCAGGGCGATCGCCGCGCCCTGGCGCGCCTGATGACCCTGGTCGAAGCCCGCCCGCCCGAGATCTACGCGGTCATGAGCCGGGTCGCCCGCCTGGCCCGGGGCACGCCCCGGCTTGGCATCACCGGCCCGCCCGGCGCGGGTAAGTCCACTTTGATTGACGGACTGATCCGGCTGCTCCGCGGCCGCGGCAAAACTATCGGCGCGGTGGTGATTGACCCCTCCAGCCCCTTTTCGGGCGGAGCGGTGCTGGGCGACCGGGTGCGCATGCAGGACCACGCGGTGGACCCCGGCGTTTTCATCCGCTCGCTCGGCTCGCGCGGCTCGCACGGCGGCATCTCCCGCGCCACCATGGAGGTGGCCTTGCTCCTCGATGCCTTCGGCATGGACGAGATCCTGATCGAGACCGTGGGCGTGGGCCAGACCGAGCTGGACATCATGGGCATCGCCGATACCACGGTGGTGGTGCTGGTGCCGGAGGCCGGCGACACCGTGCAGACCCTGAAAGCCGGGCTGATGGAGATCGGCGACATCTTCGTGGTCAACAAAGCCGACCGCGAAGGCGCGCACCGCATGGCCGCGGAACTGCGCGCCATGGTCGAGTTGACCCCCTCGCCCAAGTCCTGGTCCGCGCCGGTGCTGCTCGCTTCGGCGCGCGAGGGCCAGGGGCTGGAGGAATTGCTGGAGGCCATCGTCGGCCACCGCCAATATATGTCCGACCGGCCCGAGGCCGCGGCCTTCCGCCGCAACTTTCACCGCCGGCAACTGATCGAGATCATCCTGGCCGAACTCGGCATGCGGCTGGATGCCAACCCCGCGGCGGAGGCGATCTACGAGCGGGTGATGGCCGGGGCGCAAGACCCTTACGCCGCGGCCGCGGAACTTTTAACCGACCCGGCCCGCCTGGCTGAACTTCTCCGTCTCCGAAGGTAGGGGCACGGCATGCCGTGCCCCTACGGGTTTGACATCATTCTTACTCGATGGTAAAAACTGGCTATGCCGCGAATCGAAAAAAAATCCAAGCTCAAGCGGGATCGCAAGACCATTGCGACAACCGGCAGAAGAGTCCTTTTTCCGGAGAGCGAGGGCCCCTCGATCAAAACCCGGTCGGCCACCGCGGAAGACCCGGTGCTTCGCCGATATCTTCCCCTCCAGGATTTGGACGCGGCCGCGGAATTTCCCAAGCTCGGAATCCTGGATTGGCGCGAAAATCCGCCGGAACCGGGAAGCATCGAAATCGAGCAGGCGGCAAACCGGATCATCTGCGCCGACAGCGAAACCGCTCTTAAATGTCTGCCCGACAATTCGATTGACTGCATCATCACCAGTCCGCCTTACTGGAACGTGATTGATTACGGGGTCGCGGGCCAGCTCGGCTTCTGCTCCTACGATGAATACCTGATGCAACTCCTCGCCGTCGGGCGCGAGTGCGAGCGCATCCTGGTCCCCAACGGCAAACTCTGCATCGTCGCGCCGATTATGCCCATTTCCAAAAAAGTCCTCCCAGAGCAGCACACCCGGCACTTGAAAAACATCAGCAACGACATCGAGGCGATCATCTTGACCTATCTGACCCTGAACCGGTTCAGCCTCTACATCTGGCAGAAGCAGACCACCGAGAAAATGTTCGGCTCCTACCCCTTCCCTCCCAACCTCTATGAGCAAAACACCATCGAGTTCATCTCCGTGTTTGTCAAAGCCGGGAAACCAAAGCAGGTTCCGAAAGAGGTCAAAGAGCCGAGCAAGGTTACAGAAAAAGAATGGATGAACCTCACCCGCCAGATCTGGCCGCTCTATCCCGAAGACGTGAAGCGGGTCAGCCATCCCGCGCCTTTCCCGGAAAGCCTGCCCAACCGCCTGATCGCCATCTATTCCTTCGCCGCTTGCCCGGAGAGCGATCCGCCTTTCTGGGGCGACATTGTCCTCGATCCTTTTAACGGCACGGGCGCTACTTGTGTCGCGGCTAAAAAGCTGGGCCGTCGCTTTATCGGGATTGATCTCTCCCCCGATTTTTGCGTGATTGCCCGCCGGAGAGTCAACAAGACCATTCTTGACCGAAAAATCTCCCAACTTGAAGATCCAAAGAACGCGAACGAGAACCATCAGAAGCAAGATGCCTTGTTTCATCTTCCACGGTTCCAAGCCCATAGTTGATGGAAAAATCACCCTTGTTGATCCGGGAACAACTGGAAAAACTGGAACACCAGGTGCTCTCGCCGCTCGCGGCCAAGAGCGACGAGAGCAAGGGCCGGGAGCGGCCGGAGCGGCCCTGCAACATCCGGCCGGCCTTCCAGCGCGACCGCGACCGGATCGTCCACTGCAAGCCCTTCCGCCGGCTCAAGCACAAAACCCAGGTCTTCCTCGCCCCCACCGGCGACCACTACCGCACCCGGCTCACCCACACCATCGAGGTCAGCCAGATCGCCCGCACCGCGGCCAAGGCGCTCTTCCTCAACGAAGACCTGACCGAGGCCGTCGCCCTCGGCCACGACCTCGGGCACACTCCCTTCGGCCACGCCGGCGAGCAGGCGCTCAATGAAATCCACAAGGGCTTCCACCACGCCGAGCACAGTTTAAGGGTGGTGGAGATCCTGGCCAATGACGGCAAGGGGCTGAACCTGACCTGGGAAGTGCGCGACGGCATCCGCCAGCACGCCAAGGGCAAGGAAATGCCCATCCTCAGCGATGCCCGGAACGGCGCGGCCACCCTGGAGGGCAAGCTGGTGCGGGCGGCGGACGTGATCGCCTATACCAACCACGACTTGGAGGACGCGCTTCAGGCGAAGCTGATCAAGAGGCAGGACATCCCGGCTGGCTGCCTGAAGATTTTAGGAGCCACTCACCGCAACCGGATCAACACTATGCTCACTGACCTGATCCTGGAGACCGCAGCGATCGGCCAGAACCGGGTGGTGATGAGCCCGCGGGTGCTCAAGGCCACGGAAAAGCTCCGGGAATTTCTCTTCGAGCAGGTTTACGAGCACCCGGCGATTGCCGGAGAGGTGGAGAAGGCCAAGAAGGTCATCCAGGACCTTTACCGTTATTTCCTGGAGCATCCGGAAAAACTTTTAGAGGTCAGCGGAAAAAAGGAATTTCGGTTTGAGCTTAAGCAGGAGGTTTGCGATTTCATCGCCGGCATGACCGACCGCTACGCCCTCGACCTCTATCACGCGCTCTTCGTCCCCCGCCCCTGGACCTGACCCTGGGTTCGACATAATCTTGCTAGAACTGGTTTCATAACCCCAATCGTAGGGGCGTGATTCATCACGCCCTTTTCAGAGGGCGCAATCAATTGCGCCCCTACAAATTTTCCAAGATTGAATAGTATGTTCTACCCGAAGCTATGAAACCCGATCTAGACCTTCGGCCGCTTTAACCGGGGATTAAGAGCTTATCCGTAAATACCAACAAGGGATCAGATGACGCTTCACTCCGGTTCGTATCCAGCGACCCACCCCCTCTCCCTAGCCCTCTCCCCCACGGGGGAGAGGGGAGGGTGAGGGGGAATCAGGCCTCAAGAGTGGAGACTCGCGTTAGTCAATTGCATGATCTCTCTATTTACGGATAAGCTCTAAGTCGGCTGTTCCACAAACTCGTGGATCACTTGACGCGCCGCCTCGGGCAGGTTGAGGAAGCGGATGCCCATGCCCGAGGGCGAGTTCGAGCCTGGGGCAGCCGGGATGATCCGGATCACTTCCGCCGCCACCTGGAGCGGCTGGTCCGAGCTGGGGAGGGAAAATTGGAGGTCCAGGGGGGTCCCCGCCGGCAGGGGTTCTTCGGCTTGAAGGAACATGCCGCCGGCACTGATGTCCGTGGAGATGTAATAAGTGAAAAAGCCGCTTTTGAGGTTGGTGACTTTGATTTGCAGGGGCTTGCGCGGGTATTTCCGCTTTTCCCGCTGGGTGGGGCCGAGTTTGGCCTTGAACCACCGCTTCCATCCGGCCGGCATGGACGTTTTCAAAACCTCTGCCTACTCCGGGTTGAACCCGAACACTTCCTTGCCCACCATGCGGCGGAGGATTTGGCCGGTCCCTTCCAGGATATCAAAGACGCGGACATCACGGAACCACTTTTCCACCGGACAGCCCTTGCGCACCCCTTCGGGCCCCAGGATGCTGACCGCCAGGGAGGCGGCGCGCATCGCGGCCGGCACCGCGTAAAATTTGGCCATGGCGTTTTCTTTGATGTTGTGCAACATGCAGTCGGCCATTTCCGCGGCTTTCCAGAGCAAAAGGCGGGCCGCGGTCAATTCCGCCGCCACCTCGGCCAGGGGGAAGGCCACCGACTGGTGCTGGGCCAAGGGCTTGCCGTCCCGCACCTGGGTCTGGGCATACTCCATGGCGTATTCCAGGGCCGCGCGACCGATGCCCAGGGCCAGGGCGGCGACCAGCGGCCGGGTGGTTTCCAGAAGCGACTTGGCCGCGGCCAGACCCCGGGGCGCTCGACCACTGCCATAGCCCAGCATCATCTCCGCCGGCACCCGGCAATCTTCCAGGGTCAGGCCCGCGGTCTCCGAGGCCCGGATCCCCAGCTTGCGCTCCTTTTTGCCGGGGATCAGCCCCGGGGTGGAACGCGGGATCAGGAAGGCCCGCACCGCCGCGCGCCCGGCGCTGGGATCAAGCGTAGCCCAGACCACATAAATCGAGGCGGAGGCGCCGTTGCTCATGAACCGCTTGCTGCCGTTGAGGATGTAATGGCTGCCGTCCGGAACCGCAACCGTCCGGAGCCGGGAGATGTCAGAGCCGGCCTCCGGCTCGGTCAGGCCCATGGCCGCGAGCTTGGGCCGGCCCTGTTCGTCCAGACCAGAGAGAGTTTCCAAGAAAAACTTTTGCTGCTCGGAGTTGCCCATGGCCTGCACCGGGTTCCAGGCCAGGCTGGAGCTGGCCAGCGCCATGGTGATCCCGGCGCAGCCCCAGGCCAGTTCTTCCATGATCACCGTCGCCATCAGGCTCGCGGAGGAGACGTCGTCCTGGCGTCGGCCCACCGCCTTGCTGCTGAGCTCCATCCGGGTCAGGCCGGACAGGAGGCCGCTCTGCGCCGCCCGTTTCAAGAACGGCCACGGCATTTCCTCCAACTCGTCATATTGGGCGGCAATCGGGCGGATCTCATCCCGGGCATAGGAAGAGGCGAGGTTCCGCACCGCCTGCATCGGTTCGGTAAGTTCCAGGGTAAACATGGCCGGCTTTCTCCAGCGTGATTTTATGGGAATCTCTGGGGAGTGTCAATCCCGTCAGGATAAACCACGATTTTATACAGAGCTGGAAAGCCATCCTCGGAACGGACCAGCGGCTTAAAACAATGAGGACAACTTTGTTGCAAGGCAACTAATTCAGGTTCTGGTGAATAAAGATAAACATAAGAAATACGATTTTGATGAAGATGCCGCCACTGGGCCTGGACGTCTTTGGTGAAGAGGTAAGAGATCGAAGGCCGATCCGCCAACCAAGCCGTGGTCAGGGGTTTTCGACTGAGAATGACTTGGCCCGGAGGCGCCAATTGTCCGGCGATCCGATTAATGACAAAATGCCGAGTGATGTATTGCAAATGGTTTTCTCGGACTTTAATGTATTTCGCCCAGTTGATCACCGGCTCTTTCCACAGGCCATAGCCGACCAGATTCAAGGGTTGAGCCGGCTCCAGGCGATCGGTATGCTCAAATCTAACCATGCCCTTTACTACCCTGATTTGGTTGATCATGATTAACAAAACCAGGACGAGAGAGACGATGCCGGCTAGTTCTTTACCCTGGACTAGCCGAATCCTTGTCATCATCCATTCCAGGATTTTTCCAATCCCTCGGACCAAATAAAAGCTAGCCAATGGCAGGATGGGAAGCATCAGGCGACTTTCTTGGAACGGCCATCCAATCACCATGAAGCTGGAGAAGAGGAAAAACCATTCCGCAGTCTTGTCGGGCCGAGACAGTCGTGCCAGAAATCCCGTGACAATAGGAATGATCAAAAGAAAATAAAAATAAGCTATCGTCTCCTTATGAATGACTCCGAGGGTTACTTGCAGGGCCAGGAGAGGAAAATAATATCGGGCTTGGGAAATAAACCGATCCAGAATTTCCATCCCACTGGCAGAACCAGCATCAAGGTTGTAGGGATCCTTGAGCAGGAAATCTCTAAAATAACCCAGGCTGGCTCCATCTACGGCACGATTACGAAGTGACCAGATTGTGAACGCAAATGCAACCGCGCCGGCGAAAAGAACGGGCCAGGGAATCCGGGCAAAGCGAAAATGACGGAGATCGGGGCGGCGCCAGAGCTCGATTCCGATGGCGGCCGCCAAGGCGATTCCGGCCGTTCGCGTGAAAAAAGCGCCGCAGGTAGCAAGAATGATAATTCCCAGATCTTTAGATTTTGAATGAGGACCGATTTTTGCCATCCACCAGAGGGCTAAATAACAAAAAGCCATAAACGGAATCTCACTGAGGATAAAGAGCAAGAACTGATAATAACGGGGCATGAGGGCAGCCAGAAGAAGAACCCCAAGTGTGGCGGTTTCAGAATAGCCTTGCCGGCGCATCCAACCCGCGAGAAGAAAGGGAATTGTTAGTGCGATGCCAGAAATCAAGAGATGGCTTCCCAGAATTTGATATTTGCCCAGCATCGTAAAGGGGACCAAGAGCAAGGGAAATAAGGGCGGATATTTGGTATGGGGAGGATGATCCGGCAGATAGAGGTCCACATAGCCTTGACCTTGGGCCAGAGCTTTGGCCAGAAATAGATAGTTCAGATCATCTCCTCCTAAAGGATGGCCACCGACTTCATTGGAGGCAACGGAAAAATAGAGCGGCGCCAGTAGAACGAAAAGCCCTGACCAGATCAGGCGCCGGCGGTTTTGGAGAAATTGTTCCAGCCGGGACTGTGCTTCGGAAAGTAAAGCCCTTTTCCCAGGCCTTACCGTCTTTGGGGATTTCCCCTGCTTTCGCTTTTTTGGGGAACTCATACTAACCTCTAACAACGCCTTCGAGTCAGGAGGTTCCCCCTCGGGAGAAACGGAGGATGGGCCAGCCTCTGCTCTTGGCTTGCCGCGCCAGCAGGCGGTCGGGATTGACGGCCACCGGCTGACCGAACGCAGCCAGCACCGGAAGGTCGGTGATACTGTCCGAGTAGTAAGCACAGTCCTTGAGGGAGACGCCCAACTCGCGGGCCAGGAGCTCGGCGTAATGGAGCTTGCCCGCGCCGTAGCAAAGCGGCCTCATCATCCGGCCGGTGAAAAGACCGTCTTTGACTTCCAGGCGGTTCCCGTAATACCGAGGAATGTGGAGATGGCGGGCCATCGGCTCGAGCAAATAATGGGTGGCCGCGGAAAGCAGGCAGAGCGCATCACCCTGGCCACGGTGACGCTCGATCAATTCCCGCGCCTCCGGGTAGATGTAGTGCACCACCATCTCTTCGAACCACTGCCGGCAGAGGTCAATCATATGCCGCTCGGGCTGGCCGGCGTAGCGCTCGGTCGCCCGGTCGGCCATGTTCTCGAAGTCCAGCAGGCCCAGCTTGTAGCGCGCCGTGTAGTAGCTGCCCCGGACCAGGTCCCACCTGCTGAACTCCCCGCGCGGAATCATATACTTGACGTAGAGTCGCATCGAGCTTTCCGAGATCAGGGTAAAGTCCACATCAAAAAACGCCGCCACTCCCATAGCCGTCTATCTTACCACATATTCTTAATCTAACATCCGGGGTCTGACCCTAAATATTAGATTAAGAAGGTTTGACGGTCTGGCAGGGGTCGGTTATCATGCTTTCATGGCCAATGTCTATGTAGAAGAGATCGCCCGCTACTCGGGCCAGACCGTGACCCTCCGCGGCTGGCTCTACCAGAAACGTTCTTCGGGCAAGCTCCAGTTCCTCCAAGTCCGCGACGGCACCGGCACCATCCAGTGCGTGGTCGAGCGGTCCTTGGTGGGCGAAGAATTTTTTGCCCTGGCCGACCGCTTGACCCAGGAAAGCGCGATCATGGTCACCGGCACGGTGCAGGAGGACAAGCGCTCGCCTCTCGGGTTCGAGTTGCACGTAACCGACCTGCAACTGGTGCACGAGGCTTTAGATTATCCCATCTCGCCCAAGGAGCACGGCACCGGCTTTCTCATGGAGCGCCGCCACCTCTGGCTCCGGTCCTCCCGCCAGCACGCCATCCTCCGCGTCCGCCACCAGCTCATCCGCGCCATCCGCGACTTTTTCGACTCGGCCGGCTTTACCCTGCTCGATGCTCCCATCTTCACCCCGGCCGCCTGCGAAGGCACCACCACCCTCTTCCAGACCGACTATTTCGGCCAGCCCGCTTTTCTCACCCAGTCCGGCCAGCTCTACCTGGAAGCCGGGGCTTTTGCCTTTGGCAAGGTCTATTGCTTCGGACCCACCTTTCGGGCGGAGAAGTCCAAGACCCGCCGGCACCTGACCGAGTTCTGGATGGTGGAGCCGGAGGTCGCTTACCTCGACCTGGCCGGAGACATGGACCTGGCCGAGGATTTCCTGGAGTCCATCGTGCAAAACGTGATCGAGCACCGCGGCGCCGAGCTTAAGTTTCTGGAGCGCGACCTGACCCTGCTCGAGCGCGTGCGCAAACCCTTCCCCCGCATCTCCTACCAGGAAGCGCTGGACCTGCTCCAGGCCAAGGGCAAGGAAATCTCCTGGGGACAAGATTTCGGCGGCGATGAAGAGACCCTGATCTCGGAAAACTTCGACCGGCCGGTGCTCATCCACCGCTACCCGGCCCAGTGCAAGGCCTTTTACATGAAGAACGATCCGGCTGACCCGCGCCTGGCGCTCTGCCTGGACGTGCTCGCGCCCGAGGGCTACGGCGAAGTGATCGGCGGCGGCCAGCGCGAAGACGATCTTGAAACCCTGGAGAAAAAAATCGCGGACCACGGCCTGCCCCGCGAAGCCTTTGAATGGTACCTGGACCTGCGCAAATACGGGTCCGTGCCCCATGCCGGCTTCGGCCTGGGCCTCGAACGCACCGTGGCCTGGATCTGCGGGCTGCCCCACGTGCGCGAGACCATACCCTTCCCCCGCCTGCTCGACCGCCTGAAGCCGTAAGAGACAGATCCACAGATTACACGAGGCAGGGGTATCAAAAAATGAAAAAGAAAAAAATCCACAGATTACACAGATTTCACAGATTGAAGATCGAAAAGATGTTGGATTAAGAAGCAGATAAGGTATAGACTAAGTTCATGCCAAAGCTGATCTTGTTTGGCGCTGGCGCGAGCTACGGAGCAGAACAGGTTCAGCCCTATTGCCCGCCGCTTGGTCAAGGATTGTTTGATGACCTTCAAGGGCGTTATCCGCAGGCCTGGGGGCAAATTCCAGCAGAGCAAAAAAATCTCTTCGTTCCGAACTTTGAGCCAGGCATGGGGGCACTTTGGAGCAGCGGGTGGCATGGAACCGCAGTCCTGATGCGATGCCTGGCCGATTATTTTGCGCAATTCCGACCTCTCCCAGGCAATGCTTATTCTCGCCTGCTTGAGCAATTGGATAGAAATAATGCGTTCTCTAAAACCCATTTTTCAACCCTGAATTATGACTGTCTTTTGGAATATGCCGGACGAGAGATGAGTCGCAAAATCTGTTATGATTCCCCAGATTCAAGTGATTCCAATATTCTGAGCATTTTGAAAATCCACGGTTCTTGCAATTTTTTGCCTGATTCCAAGAGTATAAAAGGACTCGCTCAATTTATGGGCTATTCAGCCTCGAATGTATCCTGGGACGTTCCACCTGTGTATGTGGATGCTTCACGGGTTCGACCCTTCGTAACTGAATACGCTTTTTATCCTGCTATGGCCGCTTATATGGAAGGAAAGCCGGTTCATTCATGCCAGAATGCCATCAAGCAACTTCAAGAATGGTGGAAGAATGCGGTTGAGCGGGCAGAAACAATCGGAATAATCGGGGTCAAGCCCAACGTTTCCGATGTTCACATTTGGCAGCCGCTAGCCTCCACGGATGCAGAATTGATCGTTATTGGAGATAACAAAGCTTACACAGACTGGATCGGAGAGCACAGGTCATCAAAAAAGACGCGCATCGTTGGCAGCCGTTTTGCGGACAGTTTAGATAAATTTGTAAAGGCTTTTATTAAGCCCCGGTAGATGTTTTAAGAAAACCCCATGGGCTTTTAATCTGTGCAATCTGTGGAATCTGTGGATTTATTTTCTTGGATGTGAAGGAGGAATCTGTGGATGGCTTTGATTACAGAAAAGGATAAAAGGGACCCTCGCACCTATGCTATTCTCGGCGCGGCGATGGAGGTGCATCGGCAATTAGGATGCGGTTTTTTGGAGCCGGTTTATCAGGAAGCTTTGGCCCTCGAATTTGAAAGCCAGGCCGTCCCCTTCCGCCTCGAGGTAGAATTGCCGGTGTTCTACAAGGGCCAGAAGCTGAATATCTCCTACCGCGCCGACTTCATCTGTTTTGATGCCATTGTGGTGGAACTCAAAGCTCTCGGCAAACTTGGAGGGATTGAAGAAGCTCAGATCATCAACTATCTCAAGGCCTCTGGTTTTGATCTGGGCCTCCTCATCAATTTCGGCGCCCGTTCCCTGGAATATCGCCGCTTCACCGCTGCCCCTTTAGAATCAAAACCCGATGACCAGTAGATGCTGAAATTCAACCTCAGCTCCAACCTCCATTTAAGCCCCTCAACTCTTCCGAATCTGTGAAATCTGTGTAATCTGTGGATTTTATTTTTTTCTTCTTCTTTCATACCCTCACCCATCGGTGGATTGATCTTCGAGCGCTGGTGTGTTATTACAATCGGGGGAGGGTCCTCTTCATGGCATATAAGGAGAAATTCCGATTCACTTTTCAAAATCCGGGCAAGCTGGTCTTCAGCGCCGGCGCAGTTAAAAAGGTGGGGGATGAGCTAAAGGCTCTGGGTGTCTCGCGGCCGCTCCTGGTCACGGATGAAGCCCTCGCCGGCTCTTCCATGGTCGCCTCGATCAAGGCCGCGCTAGGCTCAAGCCTGGCCGGCGTCTTTGACCGGGTGATCCCGGACTCGGGGGTGGAACTGGTCAATGAGGGCGCTGCCTTGGCTCGAGAGGTCAAGGCCGATGCCGTGGTCAGCGTGGGCGGAGGCAGCTCGATGGACACGGCTAAAGGCGTTGCCGTCCTACTCAAGAAAAACATAAAAGATGTCCGGCAAGTAATTGGATTTTTTAAGGTTAAAGAGAGTCCGGTTCCGCATATAGCGATTCCCACCACGGCCGGCACCGGCTCCGAGGTAACTTTCATGGCGGTGATCAAGGATTGGGAAAAGAACGTCAAGAGTATCATCGTGGACAATGCCATCATCCCGCCGGTGGGCATCTTGGACCCCGAACTCCTCCTCGGCCTCCCTCCCCTGCTCACCGCCTCTACCGGCATGGACGCCATGACTCACGCGGTGGAAGCCATGATCTCCACCAACCATATGCCTCCGGCCGACGCCCTCGCCGGCCACGCGATCGGCCTTCTCATTGAGTTTTTGCCCAATGCTGTGACCAACGGCTCGGACCTGGAAGCGCGCAGCATGACGCTGATCGCCTCGGCCGAGGCCGGCCAGGCTTTCCAGAACGCCTTGGTGGGAGTGGTTCACGCCCTGAGCCATGCCCTGGGCGGGATGTTCGGGGTTCCCCACGGCATGGCCAATGCCATGTTCCTGGCCGAGGGCATGGCTTACAACCTGCCGGCGGCGGCCCCGCGGCTCGCCGCGGTGGCGCGGGCCATGGGAATCCCGTCCTCCAACAATGACCAGAAAGACGGCGAGGCCGCGATCACCAAGATGCGCCAGTTCAGCCAGAGCCTGGGTCTGCCGCAGAAACTCTCGGAGGTGAAGGTGGACCCGGCCCGCCTGGAAGATTGCGCCAAGCTGGCCCTGGCCGACGCCGCCCTGTTCACCAACCCTCGCCGGCCGAGCGGGCATCAGGAGTTGCTCCAGATTTACCGCGCTCGATTGTGAGGCCAAACATGAAAACCCAAAGCGAGTGCTATCCCTGCTTTCTCAAACAAGCGTCCTCCAGCCTGGCCCGGCTGAAGACGCCGGAAGCAAAACGGATCGAGGTCTTTCAGTCCGTGGCCCGGATGGTGGCCGAGCTGGACCCGGAAAAGAACCCGGCCTTCAACTCTTCGCTGGTCCTTCACCTGGTCAACCGGCGCCTCGGCGCGGAAGATCCTTATCGGGAGGAAAAGCGCCAATACAACGAGCTGGCCCTGTCGCTCTTGCCCTCGCTAAAGGAGCGGATCGCGACGGCCCCGGATCGGCTGGAGGCGGCCGTGCGCCTCTCCGTGGTGGGCAATGTGATTGACCTCGGGATCGGCCACGAGGTGGACCTGGAAGGGACCTTGGACCGGGCGTTTGGCGATGGCTTTGCCCGTTTTGAGATGGAGGCTTTCCGGGCCGGCCTGGAACCGGCTCAGCGCATCCTTTACCTGCTCGACAATGCCGGGGAGGTCGTGTTTGATCGCTTGTTGATCGAGGAGCTGCGGCAACTGGGGAAAGCGGTGATCGCAGGGGTGAAGGGCGGACCGATCCTGAATGACGCGACCCGGCAGGATGCTGAGCAGGCCGGCCTGCCCCCAATTTGCCGGGTGTTGGACACCGGGACCAACTTCGTGGGGGTGATCCGCGAGCACAGCTCGCCCCAATTTTTGCAAGTGCTGGATGGCGCGGACCTGGTGATCGCCAAGGGCCAGGGCAACTACGAGACCCTGGAAGGCTCGCGCCCAAATCTCTTCCTTATCCTCAAGGCCAAGTGTCAGGCCGTGGCCGAGCACCTGGGCATCAAGCTCGGCGACCTCTACTTCGGACTGACGCCTGATAGGCCGCCTGCAGCCGGCGAGTGACCGGACCCGGCCGGCATTGCCCGATCTTCCTTCCCTCCACTTCCGTCACCGGCGTGACCTCGATGATGGAGTTGGTCAAAAAGACCTCTTCCGCTTCGAACAGCGTGTGCAGGGGGAAGTCTTTTTCCTTGACCGTTAAGGACTCGCCCGGGGCAAGCTTGAAAATGAAAGCCCGGGTGACTCCGGGCAGGATGGGCGCTTCCAGGGGAGGCGTGATTAAATTTCGGCCCTGGACCAGAAAAATATTGGCCACAGTGGTCTCTGCCACCAGGCCTTGCTCATCGAGCAGCAGGGCATCAAAGGCTCCGGCCGCCTGGGCCTGCTCGCGGGCGAGCAGGTAGGGAAGACGGTTGAGGGTCTTGTGCCGGGCGAGCAAGAAGCCGCGCGGCATCACCACCGAGCTGAGAGCGAGCTTGACCCCGTGCGCCTGGATCTCGGCCAGGTTCTGGGCCAAAGGCTCGGCGGTGATTAAAACGGTGGGCGAGGCGGACGAGGGCAGACCCAGGTTGCCGGTGTGGAGGCCGCGGGAGAGGAGCAGGCGTAGCCTCGCGTCGGTCAAGGAGTTGGCAGCCAAGAGATCGCGGAAGGCGGTCAGGATCCGGGCATCGGAAAAAGGCAGGTCCAGCTTGAACAACTCGGCCGAGTGCCTGAGCCGGGCCAGGTGCGCTTCGGCCAGGAAAACCTGACCGGAATCGGCGCGCAGGGTTTCAAAGAGACCGTCGCCGAAGAGCAGGCCGCGATCAAGCGGATGAACCCTGGCCGAGGCCGGGGGAGTGAACTCGCCGTTGAGCCAGCAGAGGTCAGGCATGGTTCTAGATTCGCGGGCCGGCCTGAGCGGGGATCCGGTAGGAAAAGCCTTCGATGTTTCACCCTCTTTTCAGTTTTTGCAAACTATCACAGGCCGGAAAACGAGTCAATTGACAAACTTTTTTATTTTTCCTATTATACTAGTCGGTGGTTTTCTGGATCAGGACCAGAGAAGGGGGCAAGAAGTGTTAAACTACTGGTGGAGAAAGACGGGAGGGAAAAGCTTGAGCCGGGCGATTGGGCTTTTGGTGATGACCGGGCTAATAGCGGCTTCAGTCCAGGGGGCTGAGCTCAAAGAGATGAAGCTGAACCTGGAAAGGGCCAAGCTCGCTCTTTCTGAAAAGCGCTATGAGGAAGCCGCCAAACTCCTGGAAGAGGTAGTGGCGGCGGAACCGGACAACACCGACGCACTTCGCTACCTGGGTCTGGCCCAGATGGGGCTAAAAGACTTTAAGGCCGCGGAACAGAGTTTTGCTCAGGCCCTGGCGAAAAAGCCGTCCTGGACCAATTGCCGGCTGGATCATGTCTGGGCGTTGGTCGAGCTCAAGCGGCCGGATGCCGCTCTGGCCGAGCTGGAGAGCGTGCTCGCCGCGGAGCCGGAGAACGCGCGGGGCCTTTACCTGAAGGGCCAGGCTCTGCTCCTGAAGAACGATTACGCGGCCGCGGCCACGGCGTTTCAGAATGCCGCCAGCCTGGACCCGGCCATCGCCCAGGAATGCATGGTCTATCTCGGGGTATGCCAGGACCGGTTGGGCCAGACCGACCTGGCCCGGGAAGCCCTGCTCAATGCCCAGGCCCTGGACCCGGCTTCCGCCATGGGCCAGACCGCCTCGGCTTATCTTGAGCGTTTGGAGAAGGGGGCCAAGCCGGAAAAAGTGAAGCGGGTGGAAGGGAGCCTGGCCGTCCTCTACCAGTCGGACAGCAATGTGGCCACGGTGGCGGATGAGCGGATGCTGCCCGAAGACATCAGCCACAAGGCGGATTCGCGGACGGTGGTCCTGGCCTCGGTGCTCGGCCGGCCCTTGCTCACCGACTTTTGGACCACCGAGGCCCGCTACACCTTTTACAGCAGCCGCCACTTCAAAGAAGATAACTACAACCTTCTGGTGCACCAGGGAGCGCTCGGCGGTTCCTACCAGACCAAGGTCCGCCAGCGGCCGCTGACCTTGCGCATCCAGGGTCTTTACCAGTGGGCCGGCCTGGGTGAAGATTACGAATACTACAGCACGATCTGGCGGGTGAGGCCCGCTTTCTATCTTCAAGAGACGGACCGGTGGTTGACCGAGTTCAGTTACTACGTGGAATCCGAGACCTTTGAGGACCCGGGCGGAGGCGATCTGGATCGGGACAATCGGGCCGACCAGATTCTGCTCGCGCAATACCTGGGGTTCCTGGACAACCGCGCCGTCCTCAAGCTGGCCGGGCGGTTCATTTACGAGGACGCCAACGGCCGCGATTACGACGCCAGTCGGATGGCCGGGATGGCGGAGCTCCGCCTGCCCCTGTGGCCCAAAGCGCGGGCCCTGGCGGGTTTCGAGTATGAATACCGGGACTATTTCAACAACCGCGGGAAGCGGCGGGACGAGATTTTAATTTATTCGGCCCGCCTCGAGCAGGAGATCATCAAACATCTGACCCTTTATGGGGATGCCAATTTCAATGACTACAACTCCACGCTCTCGGGCTTTGACTATGATCGCAATATCTACACCGTCGGCCTGATCGCGTGGTATTGATCAGGTGGCAGAGAAGGAGGAAGAGGGATGAAAGTCTTAACCTCGCTTGGGTGCCTGACGTTGGCGGTTGCCTTGGGTCTGGCCTCCGGCCCTGCCCGCGCCCTGGAACCGGCGGGCACCGTCGCCGAGATCGAAGGCTCCGCCCAGGCGACTCATACCGACGGCCAGTCGGAAGCACTGGCCCTGAACGCTTCGGTCTATGTGGGCGACCGCATCGCCACTGGGCCGCGGAGCCGGGTTTCCATCCTGCTTCAGGACGACAGCCTGCTCACCCTGGCTCCGGGGACCAAGTTGGAGATCAACGAGTTGGTTTACAAGCCGCAGCAGAGCCTGCGCCGCTCGGTCTTCAGCCTGGTCCAGGGCAGCATGATGGCGGTGGTGGGTGGATGGTTTTCCAGTTCCGTCGAGGAGTCGCAATGGGAGGTCCGCACGCCCACCGCGGTGGCCGGGGTCCGCGGTTCCTCCCTGGTGGCGGACGTCCAGAACACCGGAGGCCGGAGCACGAGCACGGTCGCCAGCTTAGGCGGCTTGATCGGGGTCCAGGCCCTGGTGGATCCCACCGGCAAGATTGTCCTCTTGCAGCCCAATTACTTCACCGTGGTGCCGCAAGGCGGTCTGCCCAGCGACGCCCAGATGCTGGACGCGGACATGCTCCAAGAGTTGTTAAACAGCCTTATCTTCAGCCAATCCGCCCTGGACCAGCGGGGAGACCAGTTCCGGAATACCCAGGGCTTGCAGGCCACCACGATCTATCTCACCCCCGAGGCCCTGGCCAGCCTGCTGGGAGTGGTGCTTTCCCAAGGAACTACCCATTGGGAGGACCCCTCCCAGGTTATTTTCCAGGAGCCGGCGCCTTTGACCCCGGTGAGCATCCGGGTGGTGATGCCTTAGTCTGACGGCTCGGAGAGCCGGTCTTGCAAAGGAGACGGATCATGCGTAGTTCGATTCAACCCTCGACGCTGAGAACCAGCGCGGCCGTGCTCGCGCTCCTGCTCCTGTTCAGCCTCGCCGGCTGCGGGATCCATCCCCAGGGGGATGATTCTTCCGGCCGCACCGCGGTGATGATCAACTTGAGCCTTGCCCAGGACCAAGCCCGCCCCCTGGCTTCCGAGCAGGCCGCCGGCATCGCCCGCCTCGAGGTCCTGATCCACATCACCGGACCGGGCTTGACTGACCCGATTAAATATCTCATCCATGACCTGCAGCTCGGGACCTCCATTACCCTGTGGGTCCCCACCGGATCCTCGCGCACCTTCGAGGTCTGGATTTACCAGATCCCCGCCACGGCGCCGACGCCCGACACCTTCCCGGCCACCCTGCTGGTGACGGTTACCCCTCCCGCGCTCCGCACCGTGGACCTGATCGGCGACGAGGTCAGCGTCACCATCCAGGTGGCTCCTGCCCCCGACCTGGCCTCGGTCGGAACTTATAACAACAACGGCTACCTCGAAATCATCGGCGGCTCCAGCCCCCAGTTGATTCCCGGCTCTTGCGGAATTGTTACGCAGGTAACTTTTATTGATCCGGCCTTCGACAATCTCGCCCTGGGCCCGGTTCCGGTCCATGTCGGGCTTGCCCCCAATTACCTGGACGGCGAATACTTGATCACCGGCGTGCCCCTGGGCCGGTATTTCCAATTGCTGGTGCAACAGACCTGGGCCGGCTGGAGCGGAAAATCCGAAAAAGTCCTGATCTCCAATGACGCCAACCCCAACCCCATTAACGTCTTGCTCCAAGGTTACCAGGCCCTGGGATTGAGCCCGGCTAACGATTACGTGGCCGACGGCCTGCCGCTCCGAACCGTGTCCTTCCAGGTTACGGGCGGGTCCGGCACCTACAACTTCTTCAGCGATCTGACCATGATGGGATTGGCATCCATTTCCCCTTCCGGCCTCTATTCGGTAACAGGCACGGTTTACGCCGACACCGTAGATACGGTTACGGTCACCGATGTCTGTTTCGAAAGCGATTCCGCCACCGCCGAGGTGTTCTGGTATCTGGCCCCGGTCCTTATGCCCAGCGAGAGTCCGGCGATCTCGCCCACTTCCGGTTCGGAGCTGGGCGGCGACTACGTTTACCTCTACGGCATGGGGTTTGATGCTACCACTCAAGTCTTTTTCGGCGGTATCTTGGCACCCACCATTAACTTCTATGATTACTACAGCATGGATGCCATCACGCCGCCCCATTCCCCCGGCGTCGTGGACGTGCGGGTTTTCAACCCCCGCTCCAATTCTCTTCTCCCGGACTTCGCCGGTTTCGACTTCACCATGTCCAACGGCTTTCTATATTTCGCCGGCGGCCCGGCGAACAAGTTTGAAGCTCCGTTCGTGGGAGATCCTTCCCGGTATCAATACACTCCCTGAACCGGGAGACGGGATTTTCAACTCAGGGGCGGGAATCAAGCCGCCCCTGTTTTTTTCCGACAGGAAAAAACCTTGCCCACTCTCCGCCTTTACCCGGACGAGACCCTGGATGACTTGTTGCGGGGCGAGCTCCGGCTCATCCAGAAGCGCCGCGGCTATCGCTACTCGGTGGACGCCCTGCTCCTCGCCGCTTTCGTCCTGCCGGCCGCCGGCGAAACCGTGCTCGACCTGGGAACCGGCGCCGGCGTCATCCCCCTGATCCTGGCCCAACGGGGCGCGCCGAAAAAAATCATCGGGGTCGAGATCCAGCGCCGGCTCGCCGGCATGGCCCAGCGCAACGTCCGGCTCAACCGCCTGGAAAAAATAATCACCATCCTCCACCGCGACCTCCGCAAGCTGCCCGAGATTTTTCCGCCCGGCTCCTTTGACCTAATCCTCTCCAACCCGCCCTTCCGGCCGCTCGGCTCCGGGCAAGTGAGCTCCAACCCGGAAAAAGCCGTCGCCCGCCACGAACTCCGCATCACCCTGCCTGAGTTGTTGCAGGTCGCCCGCTATCTCATCAAGCCCCAGGGCCGCATCTGCCTGGTTTATCCCTTCGAGAGCCTGGCCCGTCTTTGGGTCAGCTCGCAGGAGGCGGGCTTGTTTGTCTCTCGCCGGCAACTGGCTTTGGACCGCCCGGGCGGCCAGCCTCAATTGGCGCTGGTGGAAGCGAGGAAAAGCAAGCCGCCCCGGAGTGAAGAGGCTCCGCCGCTCGTTATCGCAATCGGAGAGCAAAAGTTTCAATTGTAAAAAAATAAAAACAGCTAATACTTTGTTCAGAATAAACCAAGGGGATCCCTTTCCCCCTCCGGGGCAGGTTGCTATCAGGGGACGAGGGGAAAAATGGTGATCCCAGAGAACTTGAATTCGACTCCGGGCTGGTCAGTGGGATCGAGACGCAAGCGGGTGATAATATCGCCGCTGATCCATCGCAAGCGATTGGCCACAGGGATGCGAAAGCGGTGATGAAGTTGGTTGGCCTTGAACTGAAAAATCCACTTATTGTGTTCTGAGAATTGCGGTTCGCTTTGGGTAGCCCAATACAGTTCGGCCTTGAAGCTGCCTGCCGGCGCTTTCTGGGCCGGCAGGTATTCCAATTCGATCTCCAGGGCATTGACCAGCAGAGGATCAAGGGCGAGATTGGAGAAAATCAACTGAGCATCAGGGTTGAAGGTTCGAAGGGTATCAATGCGAGAACCGACCGTGCAGTTGAGCGGCCGAAATTCGCTCAGAATCAGGGGAGGATCAGATTTTCGCATGGCCTCGAGTTTGACCTTTCTCTTTTCAAGCACCTGGGAGAGCTGTCGGCTGACCTCGAGCAATTGCCCGGATTCGCGATTCCACTCCAAGGCGTATCGGAACCGACCCAGATAGTCCAGGGATTCCGGAATTTCGATCGAGTCCATTCTTTGGAGAGAAGGTTGATTTTCCAGAAGCCGTTGCCTGCGCGACAGAAAAAAAAGGCTGCGATTCCAGGCGGGATCGAAAAGAATGAGATTATCCAGCACCGGGATCAGGGGGTAAAAATAGTTCTCCAGAAGCACGAAGAACTTGGTTTCATCTTTCCGAAGCAATGGTTCCCATAAGGCTCGTCCGCCTTCGGGATCGTCCAATCTCAGCCGAAGGGCTCCCCGGGAAATGGTCGCAAGGAAATCTTGGGGATACAACGCCTGAACTTGTTCAAGCAGAGTCGAGGCATACTCCAGGTAGAGCCGCGGAGCCTCGAAGGAAAAACCGAGGCGAAAGGCCTGGTGCAAGGCGCGAGTGATCCGAAACTCATCGGATATGTTCAGCGCCGAGTTGATTTCTTCGAAGGTCGGCAAAGGTTTGGGGCCAGGCCAATCCCGCGGGAGTAGTTGATTCTCGAACAGGTAAGCAAGAAGGGTTTCAGCGATCATCTGCTGGCCCTCGAGGTTCGGGTGCAGGCAGTCGTAGAAAACGTCAAAACCGAAAAAGTGGTCGGGAAACCGATCTTGAAGCCGGCTTTCCAGATCAAACCAGGGGACTTGTTCGCGCCGGCAGATCTCGCGGATCTCCAGGTTGATAAAGGTGGGCGCCCGTTTGGGCTTATCGTCGAGGTCGCGCGCCTGCAAGAAGTCCTTTCGGGCCGATTCCCGCCTTTCTTCCCACAGGTAGGCCCGGCCGCGAAGGAAATAGGCGCGGGCGTAAGAGGGATCTCGCGCAACCAGGCCATCCAACACGGCAATCGCTTTCTCGGCCTGGCCCTCTTCCACCAGCGCTTGCGCGGCGGTTAAATCCAACCGATATTTTTCCTGCTCACTCTTTTCCCGCAGTCGGCCGAAAGTGGATTTCATCGGGAAAAATTCCGCGTCGTTGCTGATCACCGTCATCATGACCAACCGGGTTTGATGCCGGCGGCAGGTCCGGATGATCTCGACCAGATTGCGCTCGAAGCTACCGGCGGCCTGGCTCCGGAGTTCCTCGGGAAACCGGACCACATCTTCGCGCTCTCCGACCTCTTCCTCGTACTTTTCTAATCTTTCCCTGAAGTGGACCGCCTGTTGCAGGTAAATCGAGGCCGCGAAGGCGCAGCTGTGCTCCCGCAAGAAGAAGCCGATCCGGTAAATCCAAGGATGAGCAACCTGGTTGAAACGGGACAACCGGACCAGTTCGTTATGGCCCATATAGGCCACAATCAGATCCGGCTGGAAATGGACCGCCTGCCGCAGTACCAGGAGAACCTCGTCGCTTGAAAAAGCATTGACGCCAAGATTGATGACCTCGATCCTGGAATCAGGGGCTTGAGAAATCAGCATTTTTTCCAACCGCTGGGGAAAAGAGGAAACCGGCGCAAACGGATACCCGTAGGTGCTCGATCCCCCCAGAAAAAAAATCCGGAAGGTTCCGGGTGGCTTGGGATGGCGTAAACGCTGGGGTTCAATGGTGTGCGGGAGTTGAACCTCAATAACGCCTTTTTCGGCCTGATAAAAAAATTTATTGGAGAGATGCTGGGGCATATACAACCGAGCAAAGAGCTCGGTGCCCAGCGCCAGCGCAAAGAGAGGAAAAAGGGAGAAGCCCAGGTATTTGATGATCTTCCCCATGCTTATCCGGAAACTATATTACGGGATTACTTGATGGTGTCAAACCCGGAGCGATCCTCCTCGGGGTTTCCGCGATCCATAGCACCCCTTCCAGGACATGAAAGAAACCGGAAATTCCGGAGTCGAGGCAAAAGCAAGGTCAAGGAACTCCCCCCGGTTTTCATTGAAACCGAAAAGGGCAAGTTCGAACTATAGTATAGTGTAATCGCAAGAAGTTTACAGCGGCAGTTGGCGGTAGGGGCACGGCATGCCGTGCCCCTACTTTCCCCAATGGGCAATCATCTGAAATTCCTTACCTTCGGAACCTTCGCCGAACCGCGAGCAGGAACATGGAGATCAAATAGAAGACCAGGATTCTTTGGAGGGAAAGCCAAAGCAAAGAAGTATGCGATAGCCCCAGGTTGTCCACCCGGGCGATGCCAAATAAAGAGGCCACGTTCAGACAAAACGCCGGCCACATGATTTTGGTGAAAAGATCCAGACGACTAACCACCAGGGCGGAAGCGATTGGAGAAGCCTGATAAAAAATAAGCGATGATAAGAGGACCACTGCCAAGCCCAGGAGAAGCGGCTGGAGCCAGCGCTGGCCGTATTCGCTGGTCAGCCAATAAACTCCCTCGAAGAAATAGCCGCGCCAGCCTTTCCGGATCCGGCGGACCTCATTCTCCCGGACGTAAAACTCGCCTCCGGTCTCATAGTCCCGCCGGCGGTCTTAATTCAAAATCAACTGGTGGTAAAGGTTCTCGATCTCTTTCAGTTCATCCTTGTCTTTCCTCCGCAACAGGCGGAATTCTTCCCGGACCGCCTCGATCCGGGCGCGAATCCAATCGCGTCCTACGCACCCCTCACCCTCCCCTCTCCCCCAAGGGGAGAGGGTAAAGCGCCAACCATGAATCCCTCTCCCACTGGGGGAGAGGATAAAGCGCCAAACATGAATCCCTCTCCCCTTGGGGGAGAGGGCTGGGGAGAGGGGTAGGTTTGGATCCCTGCCCGAAGCCGTTGCAGGGGGTTTCGGTTCCGCCTCGCTCTGATTTACTTCACCCTTCACCTCCGTTTCACCCTGCACCCTTCTTTCGCGCCATTTCCTCTCATCATAAATCTTGTGCCCCTTGCCTTCCTCCTCCCACCACACGTCAATAAAATCCACGTTCTCAATACTCGATCGCTTGAACGACGCCCGGCTCAAATCCACGTGCTCAAACCGCACCCGCTTGGCCTCCCGGAAGTTGATATGATCGAACCAAATTTTCTTATCTCCCTCAAACAATCTGGTGTCGTGTTCTTGCTTATTCTCATCTTCATAATTGACTCCGATAAAATCCAGGCTGGCTTCCTTTAGCCTGGCCCTGGAAAAATTAGCCCCGCCTTTCCATCGAGCTTGATTAAAACTAACATCACCCTGAAAATCGGTGCCCCAAAAACTGGCCTCTCTGATGAAGGTAGCGCCGACAAACCATGCAACTTTGCTGAAAGTGGCGCCCTCAAACCTTGCCCGTTCGCTGAAGGTCGTGCGCAAAAACGTGGCATCTCCGCTGAAGATGGCGTAGCCAAACCTTGCCTCTCCGCTGAATGTGGTGCCGTCAAACAAAGCCCTTCCGCTGAGGGCGGAATGCCCTAAAAACCCGGCCTCTCCTCTGAAGGTAGCGAACTCAAACCAGGCAAATTTGCTGAAGGTGGCGCCTTCAAACGAGGTCCATCCGCAGAAGATGGCAGCCATAAAATTTACGTTTTCAGGGAAGATAAATCCTTTACAAGTAAAATTTTGATATTCTCCTTTCTTGTTTTTATGCTGATCCAGGAATTCTTTCCAGGCGGATCGGAAAGCCTCTTTCTTTTGCTCGATCAAGGGCGAATGGAAAATACAGCGAGGCCTTTCCTCAGGTTGGGGCGTGTACCCCTGGGGCCAGAAGATTTCCCGACCACAACCTTCATAAGAGCATTTGCCGGATTCTTCTTTGGTCATGATCTTTCCTTTAAGAAGGTGTCAGGGTGTCAGGAATTTTGGATTTTAGATTGCTGATTTTCGATTATAAATCTCCTAATCCAAAATCCTAAATCGAAAATCCCCAATCCACCTCACTCTTCCCCGGTCCAGCAATAGAGGCAGAGCTTGTCCCGGGACAGGCCGATGGCGGCGATCATGTCGTCCAGGGTCTGGTAGCGGAGACTGGTCACGCCCAGGTCTTCGGCGATCCAATCCACCATCTGGTGGTATTTTTCCGTGCTGTCATCCAGGTAGGGCGTGATGTCGGCGAGGTCGCTCCCTTCCAGCGCCCGGATGGCCCGGCGCGCGGCCAGTTCCTCGATCGAGCGGGTGCTGAGCGCGAACTTGCAGGGGAACATGAGCGGCGGGCAGGCCGGCCGGATGTGGATTTCCTGCGCGCCCGCTCCTTTCAGCTTCTGCACGGTCAGGTTTTTAAGCTGGGTGCCGCGCACGATCGAGTCCTCGCAGAGGATGATCCGCTGGCCCTGGCTGATTTCTTCAATCGCGATCAGCTTCATCTTGGCCACGTGGTCGCGGATCTCCTGGGAGGGCGGGGTGTAAGAGCGGCCGTAACCGGGCGTGTATTTGACCAGGGGCCGGCAATAGGGGAGTTTGGATTCCATGGCATAGCCGATGGCGTGGCCGGTGCCGGAGTCGGGCACGCCGGCGACCAGATCGGCCTGGACGTGGTCGCGCCGGGCCATCGCCCGACCCGAGCGGTTGCGGACCATTTCCACCGAGATGCCCTCATAGCTGGAGGCGGGGTGGCCGGTGTAGATCCAGAGGAAGGCGCACACCTGGGAGCGGTGGTTGCCGTCGCTGTGCGCCTGCGCCCCGGAAGGGCTGAGCAGCACGATCTCGCCCGGGCGCAGAATCTTGATGGTCTTGAAGCCCAGGTTGGGAAAAGCGCAGGTTTCCGAGGCCACCGCGAACTCGCCTTGGCGCTCGCCGATGAGCAGGGGGGTGCGGCCCAGGCGGTCGCGGGCGGCATAGATCCCCTCTCGGGTCAGGGCCAGAAGCGAGATCGAACCCTCGATCTTCTCAAAGGCATACTCGATGCCGTCCACCAGGTCCCGGCCATGGGCGATGATCTTGGCCAAAAGCTCGGTGGGGTTGGGTCCGCCCCGGTGCAGCTCGGAAAAGGTGTCGCCCTGGGAAAGGAGTTCGCGGTAAATTTCCTGGGCATTCTCGATCAGGCCGGCGCTGACCAGGGCGAAGTCGCCGAAGCGGGAGGAGATCAGGATGGGCTGGGGGTTGGAGTCGCTGATCACGCCGATCCCGGCCGGGCCGGGCATGGCCTGGTATTCGTGGGCGAACTTGGACTTGAACTGGCTCTGGGAGATGTCATGGATCACGCGGCTGAAGTGATCGCCCAGGGTGGCCAGGCCTCCGATCTCGGTGCCCAGGTGGGAATGGTAATCGGTGCCGTAAAGCAAGGTCTCCGCGCAATCGCCCTTGGTCACTGCTCCAAACAGGCCGCTCATGCTTCACCTCGCTTCTCTTCCCCGGTCATTGGCCGTTGCTGGAAGATAGTATTCCGTATTCCGTATTCCATATTTCTTATTTCATAGCCAGCGAGTGGCGTCAGCTCGGGTTCGAGAACACCCGCCGGAAAATAAAATCCACCTGCGCCAGTTGTTTTTTCAGATTGAAACAGTCCTTGACCTCTTTCGGCTTCAGGTGGCGCAGCAGTTCCGCGTCCTTGAGCAGGCAGCTCTGAAAGTCCTGCTTGCCTTCTTCCCACGCCTTCATGGCGTTGCGCTGGACCAGGGCATAGGCCTGCTCGCGGGTCAGGCCTTTTTCCACCAGCTTGAGGAGCACGGCCTCGGAGAAGATCAGGCCCCGGGTCAAACCCAGGTTGGCCTTCATCCGCCCGGGATAGACGATCAGCCGGTCCACCACGGAGGTGAAGCGGGCGAGCATGTAGTCGAGGAGGATGGTGGAGTCCGGCGCGATCACCCGCTCGACCGAGGAGTGGGAGATGTCGCGCTCGTGCCAGAGCGCCACGTTCTCGAGCGCGGCCAAGGCGTTGGCCCGGAGCAGGCGGGCCAGCCCGGAAATGTTCTCCGCGGCGATGGGGTTGCGCTTGTGGGGCATGGCCGAGGACCCTTTCTGACCGCGGTGGAAGAACTCCTCGGCTTCCAGCACCTCGGTGCGCTGCCAGTGGCGCACGGAGGTGGCGAACTTGTCCAGGCTGGAGGCGATCACCGCGCAGGTGGTGAAGTATTCGGCGTGGCGGTCGCGCTGGAGCACCTGGGTGGTGACGTTGGGCGTCTTCAGATGAAGCCGCTGCATCACGTAGCGCTCGACCCGAGGATCCACGTGCGCGTAAGTGCCGACCGCGCCCGAGATCTGGCCGACCCGCACCGCCTCGCGCGCCCGCTCCATGCGCTCCAAGTTGCGGCCCATCTCGTCGAACCAGAGCGCGAAGACCAGGCCCAGCGTGATCGGCTCGGCGTGGACGCCGTGGCTGCGGCCGATCATGGCCGTGTTCTGGTAGCGGCGGGCCTGCCGGCGCAGCACCCGGCGAAGACCGCGGAGGTCGTCGAGGATGAGGTCCGCGGCCCGGGTGAGCTGGACCGCCAGGCAAGTGTCGAGCACGTCGGAACTGGTCAGCCCCAGGTGGATATAGCCGGAGTAACGCGGCCCCACTTTCTCGGCCAGTGCCTGGGTGAAGGCCACCACGTCGTGGCGGGTGATCTTCTCCAGGTCCAGCACCCGCTTCAGCTCGTAGCCGGCCTTCCGGCGGATCTCCGCCGCCGCCTTTTTGGGAATCCGACCTAACCGGGCCCAGGCCTCGCAGGCCAGGACCTCGATCTCTAGCCAGATATCAAACCGGCTTTGGTCGGTCCAGATCCGGCCCATCTCCGGCCGCGTGTATCTTTCGATCATTGCTAAACCTCAAAAGAAATTCTTAACCACAAAGACACGAAGCTATGAGATTATGAATCATAAAAAAAACTTTTTGTGCCTTCGTGCCTTTGTGGTGAAAACATCTTTCTCTAAAGCTCCACCGTCTCGGCCGGCCGCTCCTGCCAGGTCAAGTGGATCTCGGCCCCCCGGCCGGCGACGGCCTCCGCCGCCGCGGCCCGCTGCAGCGCGGGCGTGTTGTTGATCTCGCTCCGGTGCGCCAGCCACACGTGATCCAGGTCCGCGTGATGCACCCGGGCCAGAAGTTTTCCGCCCTTTTCATTGGCCAGGTGCCCGAACCGGCTCTGGATGCGCTGCTTCACCTCCCAGGGGTAGGGCCCTTCTTTGAGCAGGCGGGGGTCATGGTTCATCTCCAGGATCAGCCCCTGGCAATGCTTCAGCCGCTCTTCCACCAGGCGGGTGACCTGGCCGAGGTCCGTGGCCAGTCCCAGCCGGGCGCGCCGGTCCTCCAAGACCAGTCCGACCGGCTCCGCGGCATCGTGGGAAACCGGAAAGGCCAGGACCTCGAAGGGCCCGATCTCGAACTTCTCGCCGGGATCAAACAGCTCGAAGCCGTTGAGGTCGAGCCGCTCGGCCAGGACCTTAGCCGTGCCGGGAGTGGCAAACACCGGCACCCCGATTTTTCGCAGCAGCAAGGGAAGCCCGCGGATGTGGTCCGAGTGCTCATGGGTGATGATCACACCCTTGAGTCGGCCGGGATCTTCATCCACCGCGGCCAGCCTTTGCTTGAGCTGGCGCAACGATAAACCCGCGTCCACCAGGATCGCGCTCTGGCCCGACCGGACCCAGATGGCGTTGCCGCGGCTGCCGCTGGCGAGAATGCATACTTTCAAGATCTAGTAGCTCCCCGTTCCCCGACCACTACGGGTTGCACAAATCATAACCAATGCACCCGGCTTTTGCAAGTCAAATTTTTTAAAACCGCAGCGAATTTTCACCCTTCATTCTTCACTGTGCACTGTGCACTGTTTACTGTGCACTCTTCTCAGGGCTTGCGCATCACTTTCCAGGGGTTTTTCTTGATGTCCTCGGTCAGCTCTTCCACGTGCTTGGAGGTTTCATCCATGTGCTGGATCAGCTCATTGACCTGCCGGCGGTTTTCCTCGATCAGCGAGGTGATGCTTTGCTGGACCTGGTTGAAATCGGCTTCCACCGACACCGGCAACTTCTGATAATTATCCACCAGGGTATTGAAGTCCTCCTTGTTCTGGGCCACGACCTGGCTCAGGTCCGCGGAGAGGACCCGGAGGTTGGCCGTGGTCTCGTTCAAGTCCCGGGTGATGACGCTCAGGTTGCGCACGATCTCGTTGATGTTGGTGACGTTGCCGGACACGACCTTATTCAGGTTGACCGAAGCGTCGCTCAGGCTGTCCAGGATGGTCTTGAACTTGGCCTGGACCTCCGGGTCGTTCACCGATTGGGTGATGGTGTTCATGGCGTCGCGCACGTCGGTGGCGATCTCCTGGACCAGGTTGGCCAACTCTTCCATCCGCACCATCTCTTTGCCCGGCACCACCGATTCCGGTTCCAGCTCCGGGTTGCGAACATCGCCGGCGGTGATCTCGATCGCGCTCTCGCCCAAGAGCCCGGTGGTGATGATCTTGAACTCGCTGCCCAGCCGGCCGCCGGGCGCCTGGCGGTAGAGCGGAAGACTGGCCTCGATATCCAGGGTGACCTGGACCAGGCCGCTCCCGTCGGTGAGCACCTGAAGCTCGGTCACCTTGCCCACCTTGACGCCCTTGTAGAGCACCGGATCGTAGGCCGCCAGCCCGCTCACGTTCTTGAAGGTGACGTAGATCTTCTTGGTCGCCTTGAACCAGAAGGCCAGGTCCGCGGAAAAGAAGAGCATCCCGAGCAGGATCAATCCCGCGGCCACCACAATGGCGCCGGCCCGGATCTCGTGACGGTAGTATTCCATCGGCCCTATTCTCCCAACAGCGCTTTTTTGAGCTGCTCCGGCGCCGGGATCACCGGGATCGGACCCTCGATCTCGCCCCGGACGAACTGGCGCACCAGCGGGTCTTCGCTCGCGGCCATGTCGGCCGGGAGCCCGGAAAAAACCACCTTGCCGTTATAAAGCATGACCACCCGGTCCGCGACCGGCAGCATCAGGTCCACCCGGTGGGAAATGACCACCGCGGTGATCTTGAGCGCGCGCGAAAAATCGCGGATCAGTTTGACCATGGCCTGCCCCACCACCGGGTCCAGCCCCGCGGTCGGCTCGTCGAAAAAGACCACCTTGGGGTCCCGGGCAATGGCCCGGGCCAGGCCGGCCCGTTTCTGCATGCCCCCGGAGAGCTGGTTGGGGTAGAAGTTTTCAAAGTCCGTGAGCCCCACCTGGCTGAGTTTCATCCGCACCATGATCTCGATCACGCTGGGGTCCAGGGGGGAATGCTCGATCAGGGGCAGAGCCACGTTCTCGCCCACGGTCAGGGAATGGAGCAAAGCCACGTTCTGGAAGAGCACTCCGAACTTGACCCGGACCTGGTCCAGCTCGCGCTCGCTGAGCGCCGTGATCTCGTCGCCGTCCAGCACCACCCGGCCCTGGTCGGGCTTGAGCGCGCCGAGCACGATCTTTAAGAGCGTGCTCTTGCCGGTGCCGCTCGGCCCCATGATGGCCAGGACCTCGCCGGCCTCGGCCGCGAAGCTCACCCCGTCCAGCACCTTGCGGCCGGCGAAAGCCTTGTGCAGATCATGGACTTCGAGTAATGCCATGCTTTAATGATTGCGGATTGCGGATTGGGGATTGCGGATTTGAGGAAGAATCATTCGAGGGCCAAGGGCCAAACCCCAATCCGCAATCAGCAATCCACAATCCGAAATTCATAAATAAAACGCCACCGTCAATCCTGCGTCCGCTACCACCACCAGGATGATGCTGAACACGACCGAAACCATGGTTGCCCGGCCCACGTTCTCGGCCCCGCCTTCCACGGTCAGCCCCTGGTAGGAACAAAACACGCCCACGATCAGGGCATAGGTCAGGCTCTTGACCATCCCGACCAGGATATCAAAGTTGTCGAGGTGCTCGGTCACCTGCACCCGGAACAGGTCCGGGTCAATGCCCATGCCCAGGGTGCCCACCACAAAGCTGCCCAGCAAGCCGCCGGCCTCGGCAAAGAGCGTCAAGCAGGGCAGCATCACCACCAGGGCCACGATCACCGGGACCACCAGGTAACTGACCGGATTGATGGCCATGCTCTCCAGGGCCAGCACCTCCTCCGAGACTTTCATGGTGCCGAAGCGGGCGGCAATGGCCGCCCCCACCCGGCCGGCCACCACGATCCCGGTGAAAAGCGGGCCCAGCGAGCGCATCAAAGCCAGGGTGACCAGGCCGGCGGAATAGCGGGTCGCGCCGAGGTCGCGGAGCTGGGAGGTGGTCAGCACCACCACGATCATGCCCAGCGCCACCGAGATGATCAGCACCAGGGGCAGGGAGCCGGCGCCGACCTCGTCCATCATCCGCGTAACCTCGACCCGGCGCCAGTGCTTGCCCTGAAAAGGCGCCACCACCAGCCAGTAACCGATTTCGCGGCACAGGTAGAGGATGCTGGTCAGGTGTTCGAGGAACCGGATCAGGCGCCGGCCCAGGTAACCCAGGAGTCTTCGCACGCTAACAATTTAGCGCAAGGGAAAACGGAATGCAATGGCGGGAAGAGTGCACAGTGCTCGGTGAACAGTGCACAGGGAAGAGAGGTAACGCAACTCATTCCGCGATTAAAGATGATAGAAAGTTGTAGCCGCGACCACTCTTCGGTCGCGGGTAACAGGAATATGGCATGGCCCGACCTCAATTTAGTCCAGGCACGGGCATTCCTGCCCGCCAACCCTGACCTTGTTCTTATTCACAAATGTAAAGTTTAATGTAAAGACCTGACCCCAAAAATCTTATCCCAGTTCCTTGAGCACGTCTTCACGGGAAGCGCGGATCTCAAAAATCTTTTCCAGGTGGGCCATCTTGAAGACTTCGCTCACCGCGGTGCTGGGCGCGGCCAGGCGCAGCGCCATCCCCAGTTTCTGGCAGCCCTGCATGGCTTCGACCAGGGTGGCGATGCCGGAGGAATCCATGTAGCTGACCTGGGAGAGGTCCACGATCAGACCGCGCATCTTCTTCTTGAGGTGCGGGGCCATGGCCTGCCGGAGCTGGGGCGAGCTGTTGAGGTCCACTTCGCCCTCGGCCATCACCAGCACCAATCCCTTGCCCGGCTCTTCGACTTTCAGGTTGAGCGCCATAGTTATCGTCCTGCCTTGAGGAGCGACCGACGCTTTTTCATGGTGAGAAGCGTCCCGCTGGGCGGGCTGATGTCGTAGTTGACCTCGTCCATGACCTCGCGGATGAAGCGGGTGCCCAAGCCGCCCGGCCGGATTTCTTCCAGTTCCCGCGGCTTGATCTTTTCCAGGTCCGGCTTCTGGCCGTAATCGCGGATGGCGATGGTCAGCCAGTCCGGAGAAAGGCTGAACTCGAAATCCATGAGCTGTTCGGTGTCGCCCGAGTAAGCATAACGGATCACGTTGGCCGCGGCCTCGTCCACCGCCAGCACGATCTTCTGAATCTCCTGGTCCAGCACCTCATCCTGGGCCAGCAAAAACTCGAGGTTGCGCCGCACCAGAGCCAGGTAGCGTGGGTCGCTCTGGATCCGCAGACTGACCTTTTCTTCTCGCTTTTCCGTCCGGCTCGGAGCCGGTTTGCCCCCCTTCTTCCGGGGCGGACCCGTCTGTTTCCGGCGCAGGCAGATCAAGGTCAGGTCGTCGTGCTGAGGCGCGCCCCGGCTGAAGCGGCTGACCGCGGCAAAGATGCTCTTGCCGGTCTGTTCGGCCGAGCGGGCCGCGGCCGCCGCGACCCGATGGATCCGCTTCGCCCCGAACAGGTCGCCTTTCCGGTTCATGGCTTCAATGATGCCGTCGGTCATCAAGATGACGACGTCCCCTGCCCCCAAAGGGTGATGCCATTCGGCAAACGTCTGCTCGGCTAAAATCCCGAGCGGGGTATTGGCCGCGCCTTCGAGATGAAGAAGCTTGCCGTCGGCCTGGCGGATGAGCGGAGCCAGGTGGCCGGCGTTGACCACGGTGATTTTGCCTTGCGCGAGATCAATCAACAGGTAGCAGAGGGTGACGAACATCCCCCGCCGGCTGCGCTCGACCAGGATCGAGTTCATCCGGCCCACCACTTCGCCGGGCGAGGACAGGGCGGTGGCGTAAAAGCGGAAGTCGCTCATCAGCCGGGCCATGAAGAGCGCGGCCGGGACGCCCTTGCCGGAAACGTCGCCGATCAGAACGCCCATCTGGCCCTGGCCCAGGGGGATAAAGTCGTAAAAGTCTCCGCCCACCTCCTGAGCGGCGCGGTACTGGGCGGCGAATTCCCAGCCGGGCACCGCCGGGAAGGAGGCGGGCAGAAAGCCCTCCTGGATGGTGCGGGCGAACTCGAGGTCTTTTTTCAACCGCTCCTGGGCCAGGGCGGATTCGTGATAGCGCGCGTTCTCCACCGCCACCGCGGCCTGGCCGGCCAGGGCCAGGAGCACCTCTTCATCGGAGGCGTCGAACACTCCGCGCTTTTTATTGAGGACCTGGATCACCCCGATGATGTGGCCCTCGGGGTTCTTCATGGGCACGCAGAGGATGCTCCGGGTGCGATAGCCGGTGCGCTTGTCCGTTTCCGGGTTGAAGCGCTTGTCGGCGTAAGCATCCGGAATGTTGATGATCTCGCCGGTCTTGGCCACGGCGCCGGCAATGCCTTTGCCGATGGGCAGGCGGATCTCGGTGGTGCCTTGGGCGATCTTGGACCACAGTTCCTTCTTCGCCTGGTCCACCAGGAAAAGCGAGCTGCGGTCGGCGTCCATCACCCCGGTGGTCTCGTCCAGGATCAGTTCGAGCAGGCGGTCGAGATGCATCTCCGAGCTGAGGCGCTGGCCGATCTTGAGCAGGGCCTCGAACTGCTTGACCTTCTTGTTCGCGGTAATCGCAGGCATTGCGACTCCCTATCTAGGCATTAGACATTAGGCTTTAGGCTTTAGATTGAAGAAAATGAGTTCATAATTCAGATTGCCATATTCAATCAAATCTAATGCCTAAAGCCTAACGCCTAAAGCCTCTTCTTTACTCGAAGTGGAGCGCCCGCTCGAAGTCCGAGGGGTTGCTGGCCGCGCTCTTGGCTACTTCCAGGGTGATGACGTCGGCGCGATAGAGGTCGCTCAGGTGCTGGTCAAAGGTCTGCATCCCGTACATGTCCCGACCTTTCTCCATGTGCTCGTGGATCTCCGGAGTCTTCTCCTCCACCTTGATGCACTCCACAATGGACATGGTGGTGACCATGACTTCCGCAGCCACCGCCCGGCCCTTGCCGTCCTTTTTCGGCAGCAGCCGCTGGGAAATAATGGACTGCAGGCTCTCGGCCACCCGCATCCGCACCACGTTCTGTTCCTCCATGGGGAACAGGCCGATCAAGCGGTTGACGGTCTTGGGCGCGTCGGTGGTGTGGAGGGTGGACAACACCAGGTGACCGGTCTCCGCGGCTTTGAGCGCGATGTCCACCGTCTCCCGGTCGCGGATCTCGCCCACCAGGATGATGTCCGGATCCTGGCGGAGCGCGGCCCGCAGCGCAATGGCGAAGTCGCCGGTATCCGGGCCGATCTCCCGCTGGCTCACCGAGCTCTTGATGTCCTGGTGCACGAACTCGATCGGGTCCTCGATGGTGAGGATATGCTTCTTGCGGTGCTGGTTAATGTAACCGATGATCGCGGCCAGGGTCGAGCTCTTGCCGCTGCCGGTCACCCCGGTGACCAGGATCAGGCCGCGCTCGTTCTGGGCGATCGTTTCCAGCACCGGGGGCAGGCCGAGTTGCTCGAAGCTGGGGATCTCCAGCGGGATGATGCGGAGGATGACGGCGAAGCTCCCGCGCTGGCGAAAGATGTTGACCCGGAAGCGGCCCACGTCCGGGAGCACGTAGGAGGTGTCGTGGTCGCGGAGTTTCTCGATAGCGGCCTTGAGCTCGTCGCTGTGCAGGAGGTTGAGCACCACGGCCTGGGTGTCCTCGGGCTGCAGCCTGGGCGCCTTGATCTCGCGCAGCTCGCCGTGGATGCGGAACATCGGGGGCGCGCCGACTTTCAGGTGCACGTCGCTGGCGCCGTTCTTGACCGCGGCCGCGAGCAATTGGTTGAACACGCGCAGGTCCATCAGGACTTGGCCCCTTTCTTCCGGCTCGACTTTTTCCGGGCGGACTTTTTCGCGGTTTTGCCGGCCTGGCTCCTTTTGGCTTTGCCGCCGGCCCGCTCTCCCAGGTGCACCTGGGCCAGGCTGTGGCCCAGTTCCTGGCTGGTGCGCCGCAGCCGCTCGGAGAGCGTGCGGCAAAACGACTTATAGACCTTGAGGGCCAGGGCCTCGTTCTCGCTCAGCAATTTCTCGAAGTCCGCGCGGCGGATCACCAGCAGTTCCACATCCGATTCCGCCACCACCGAGGCCGAGGTCAGCGCGTCCTCGATCAGGCTCATCTCCCCGAAGAGCTCGCTCGGCCCCAGTTCGGCCAACTCTTCTTGCCGGGCCCCCTCCCCTTTCAGCACCTTGACCCGGCCGCTCTGGATCAAGAACAACGCCTGGCCCAGGCTGCCCTCCTCAATGATCAGGTCCCCCCGGCGCCGGCGCTCGTAGTGGCTCAGCCGCGACAGCGCCTGGGCCTCGCCAAAGTTGAGGTTCCGAAACAGGAACGTATCCTGAAGCATTTCGGACCCGGGGTTTCCTTCAAACACATCCAGTGCCATGGGCGGCTCCTTTGTCAGCCGGTTTGCTCTGAGCAGGCCCAGTATAGACGGGGGATTTTTCCTTGTCAACGCCGAGGATTCTGTGTAAAATTGGAACGACCTGCATGGAAGCATTCAACCATCTCCTCATCCAGGTAGATAATTTTCTCTGGGGCTCGGTGCTGGTGATCGCCTTGGTCGGCACCGGCCTGTTTCTGACCATCCGCCTGAAATTCATCCAACTGCGCGGGCTCAAACAGGGCTTCCAGATCACGCGCGGGGTCTACGATCGTCCCGAGGACACCGGCGACTTGAGCCACTTCCAGGCGCTCTCCGCCGCGCTTTCCGCCACCGTGGGCGTGGGCAACATCGCCGGCGTGGCCATCGCCATCCAGCAGGGCGGGCCGGGCGCGCTCTTTTGGATGTGGGTGACCGCCGCGGTGGGCATGGCCACCAAGTTCACCTGCTGCACCCTGGCGGTCAAATACCGCGACGTGCATGCCGACGGCTCGGTCTCGGGCGGGCCCATGTATTACATCGCCAAGGGGCTGGGCTGGAAGAAGCTGGCGATCACTTTCGCGCTGCTCGCGAGCCTCGCCAGCCTGGGCGTGGGCAACATGGCCCAGGCCGGGGAGTTGGCCCGGGCGCTCTCGGCGCTGATCGGCCGGCAATGGCTGGTGCCCCCCGGGCTGGACCTGGTCCGCTTCTGCATCGGAGTGGGCGTGGCCGTCATGGTCGGCCTGGTCATCATCGGCGGCATCCGCCGGATCGGCAAGGTCGCTTCCCGGCTGGTGCCTTTCATGTCCGCTTTTTACATCCTGGCCGCCCTCACCATCATTCTCTACCATTTCGACCGGATACCCCAGGCGCTGCTTCTCATCTTTCACGACGCCTTCACCGGCACCGCCGCGGTCGGCGGCTTTTTAGGCTCCGCCTTCATCTATACCATGCGCATGGGCGTGGCCCGCGGCCTCTTTTCCAACGAGTCCGGCATGGGCTCGGCACCCATCGCCCACGCCACGGCCAAGACGCCCTACCCCATCCGCGAAGGCTACGTGGCCCTGCTCGGACCTTTCATTGACACGATTATCATCTGCTCCATGACCGGGCTGGTGATTATTTTAACGAGGGTCTGGACCGGCGACTCGTCGGCCGGCGGGGCGGAACTCACCGCCCTCGCCTTTAACCAGGGCCTGGCCGGGATCCACGGCCTGGCCGAGACCGCCCAGGTCGGCCGCTGGCTGGTGGCGATCGGGGTCATGCTCTTCGCCTATTCCACCGCCATCTCCTGGTCTTATTATGGAGACCGGTCGGTCAGCTACCTGTTCGGACTGCGCGCGGTGCTTCCCTACCACTGGGTCTTCTGCGTTTTCCTGGTGATCGGCGCTACCATCCAGATTGACCTGGTCTGGAACTTGTGTGATATCATGAACGGGTGCATGGCGCTTCCCAACCTGGTGGCGCTGCTTTTCCTGAGCGGAGTGGTGGCCCGGGACTTGGCCGAGTATAATCAAAAGATCCCGGAGTTCGAACGGGCGCTCAATTAGATTGAGGATTGGGGATTGGGGATTGCGGAGGGCGGGTGGATTGAAGGGAAGGCGATCTTCCGGTCATGAATGCTGATGAATTCAAAGAGAGGACCAAGGCATTGGTCTTGCGAGTGATTCGGCTGGTGGAGACTTTGCCGAAGTCGCGGACAACTGAGGTCATCGGGAAACAAATGCTCCGGTGCGGAACCTCGGTGGGCGCGAATTATCGCGCGGCCTGTCGGGCGAAGTCCCGAGCGGACTTCGCGTTTAAGATGAGCCTCGTCGAAGAGGAATGCGACGAAGTTCTCTATTGGATGGAGCTTTTGGTAGCGGCCGGGTTGGTGGGAGAGCGGCGGGTTTCGAAGCTCATGAACGAAGCCAATGAAATCCTGGCGATGGTCGTGGCTTCGATCAAGACCGCCCGCGGCCGGAAATAATCCGCAATCAGAAATCGGAAATCGGAAATGGCAATCAAGGCGGAAGAGTTGACCAAGATCAAGGACCGGGGCGCGCGCGCCCTGACCAAGGGCAATTACGAAAAGGCCCTGGAAGCCTTCCAGGAGTTGGCCCAGCTCCAGCCCAAGGACATGCGCCTGAAGATGAAGATCGGCGACATCCTGGGCAAGATGAAGAGGAAAGACGAGGCGCTCAAGCAGTATGAGGAAGTGGCGGAGGAATATTCGAAGGAAGGTTTCCTGATCCAGGCGGTCTCGGTTTACAAACTCATCCTGCAACTGGACCCGAAGCGGCCCGGCATGGCGGCCAAGCTCCAGGAGCTAAATGAATCCCGGAGCAAGCCGCTGCTTCCGGGCCTGCGCCGGCCCGGGCTGAAGCCGGCGGCGGCCGCGGCGGCCGCGGCCCCGGCCGAAGCAGAAGAAGCCGAGGTCGAGCTGACCGAAGAGGTCCAGGAAGAAGCTGCCCGGCCCCGGCTGCAATTCCCGGAAACCCCGCTTTTCTCGGCGCTGGGGTCTGAAGAGTTCGCCAAGGTGGTGGCCAAGTTCCAGGTAGGCCAGATCCCCAAGGGCACCGTGGTGATCAAGGAAGGGACCCGGGGCGATGCCTTTTTCGTGCTCGGCTCCGGCGAAGTCCGGGTCTATCGCACCCTCCCTTCCGGCCGCAAGGTGACCCTGGCCCGGCTTCCCGAGGGCGCCTTCTTCGGGGAGATGGCTTTCTTCACCAACGCCGTGCGCACGGCCTCGGTGGAGACCACGGTGGACACCACCCTGCTCCGGATCAACCGCAAAGCCTTGGGCGCCCTGATGGATCAATACCCGAACGTCCAGGAAGTGATCCGCAATTTCTTCAAGCAGCGGGCGCTCGACACCTTGCTCAAGACCGTGCCCTTGTTTGCGAGCTTGGAGCCGGAAGAGCGGCAGGCGCTGATCCCCAAGTTTGAGATGGAAGAAGTCGAGCCGGGCGCCCTGATCGTGGAAGAAGGCAGCGCGCCGGACTATCTCTACCTCATCTTCCAGGGGGAGGTGGAGGTCAGCACGCTCCACGAAGAGAAAGGCCCGATCAAGCTGGCCACCCTCAAGAACAGCGACTACTTCGGCGAAATCTCGATCATCCAGAACCGGCCGCACACCGCGGACGTGACCGCGTCCAAGAAAACCTTCTTGTTCAAGCTTTCCAGGAAGGTATTTTCCGAGCTGATCCAGATTCACTCGGCTATGCTCGAAGAAATTTCCCGCACGGTGGACGACCGGCTGAAAAACACCTTGGACAGTATCCTGGAAAAATAAAAGTCCGCTGGCAATTCCCGCGCGTTTTCTGATCCCTAAATTTTTTTGTAAAATTTTCAAGAATTGGGTATGCTGGTTAGCTAATCCCTGCGGGAAGGATGAAAAGATGAATGCGTTGCGAGGTCTGGGCAAGTTTTTAATCCGGCGCACACCCTTTCGGATCAGCCTGCTGATCATGGTTGGGATCATGGTCCTGTATTGGGGCACCTTGCGCAAGCGCCTGCCCACCCTGCAAATCCTGGAGAACAAGGCCTACGATCTCCGGTTCCAGGTCCGCGGTTCGCTCCCGGTCCAGGCTCCGATCCTGATCTGCGTGATTGACGATCGGGCGATTGAAAAGATCGGCACCTTTCCCTGGGACCGGTCCAAGTGGGCCACCTTTGTGGAGAATATCACCAAGTATCAGCCCAAGGTGGTGGCCTTTGACATGGTCTTTGACCAACCCGACCGGAGCGTGAACCTGCGGGCGATCGAGGATTTTCACCGGGAATACGAGCGCCTGGGCTTGCCCGCGGTCCCGCGGATGCTGACTCTCTCGGAAGAGCTGGCGACCGATGCGGAAAATCTCAAGAAAGCAATTCCGCCAAACCCGAATGCCAAGGCCCTGCTGACCAAGCTGGAACAAGTCCAGCTCTCGGCTCGTCAGATCCATCAATCCTTGTCGAGTTACTCGGAAGCCAGCATAAGCTATCAGACCTATTTACTCAAGCGCGAGGAACAGGCCGATACTGACCGGTATTTTGCCGCGGCCCTGAAAAATGCACCCGAGGTGGTGATGGGGTGGTTCTTCTACCAATACCGGTTCGAAGTGGAACAGTTGGAAAAAAAGAACTTCAGCGAAGATCTGGCCTCCCTGGGCGCTTCCGTGCTCAGCCCTAATTTCGCCGGGGGCAATTACACCACGCTCTATCGCTGGACCACCCGCATGTTTGGCTTGAGCGGGAACATCCCCTTGCTGGCCCAGTCCCTCCAACATTTCGGCTACTTCGTCGCGGAGCCGGACCGGGTGGACGGCACCATCCGGCGCTCGCCCCTGGTCGCGGTGTTCAAATCCGATGAGAATCCGCCTTCCGCGGACAATATTCATCTCTTCTCCTCTCTCTCCCTGGCCGCGGTCTCGCTCTACCTGGACCTGGACCCTCTGGTCCGGGTGGGCCCGCTGGGGGTGGAAAACATCACCATCAAGAACCATCGAATCCCCACCGACGAGAGCGGCCGGATACTGATCAATTACCTCGGCCCCCAATTCACGTTCCCTTATTACAGCGTCTATGACGTCATTTCCGATTTCAAGGACCAACTGGTCAAGGAAGGCAAGAAGCCGATCGACCCTTATCAGCTCTTCAAGGACAAGATCGTCCTGGTGGGTTCCACCGCCACCGGCGCCCATGACGTGCGCATCTCGCCCTGGGGCAGCACGCCCGGAGTGGAAACCCACGCCAACGTCGTCCACAACATTCTCTACGACCAGGCCCTGATCCGGCCGAGCTGGTTCGCCTTCTTTGACTACTGCCTGATCATCGGCCTGGGCATCCTCTTCGGCATCCTGCTCCCCCGGGTCAGCGCCATCTGGGGCGGCGTGCTCGCGGCCGGCTTTTTCGGCGCCTATGCCTTGTTCAACTATTTGAGCTTCACCCGCGGGCACTACTCCTTCACCATCATCTTTCCCCTGGCCGAGATCGCGCTCGCTTACGTGGGCGTCACCCTCTACCGCTATGCCACCGAGGAACGCGAGAAGCGATTCATCAAGGGCGCCTTCGGCCAATACCTCTCGCCCCACGTGATTGACCAGTTGGTGAAAGACCCGGGCAAGCTCAAGCTCGGCGGCGAGCGCAAGGAGTTGACCGCCTTCTTCTCCGACCTCCAGGGCTTCTCCACCTTCTCGGAAAAGCTTTCGCCCGAAGAACTGGTGGCCCTGCTTAACGAATACCTGACCGAGATGTGCGACCTCATCCTGGGCTACGAGGGCACCATTGACAAGTTCGAGGGCGACGCCATCATCGCCTTTTTCGGCGCGCCCATTGACCAGCCCGACCACGCCCGCCGGGCCTGTTTCACCGCGATTGCCATCCAGAAGCGGATGCAGGAACTGCGGCGGAAATGGCGGGAACAGGGCAAGCCGGAGTTGTTCATGCGCATCGGGCTGAACACCGGGACGATGGTGGTGGGCAACATGGGCTCGCGCCAGCGCATGGACTACACCATGATGGGCGATGCCGTCAACCTGGCCTCCCGGCTGGAAGGGGTGAACAAGCAGTATGCCACCTACACCATGATCAGCCAATTCACCTACGCGGAGGTCAAGGAGGACGTGGAGGTGCGCGAGCTGGATTCCATCCGGGTGGTGGGCAAGAAAGAGCCGGTGATGATCTACGAGCTCCTCGCCCGCAAAGGCGAGCTCGATCCGATGCAGGCCAAGGCGCTCAGCCTGTTCCAGCGCGGCCGCGAGCTTTACCAGCAGCGGCAGTGGGCCGAGGCCAAGGTCGTGTTCGAAGAAATGTTGAAGCTGGCCCCCCAGGACGGCCCGGCCCAGACCTACGTGGCCCGCTGCGAAGAGTATCAGCTCAACCCGCCCGCCGCGGACTGGGACGGGGTGTTCATGATGAAGCATAAATAAAAAGTTCCCGGTTCACGGTTCACGGTGGGCGGTTGATAGCAAAAGATTTTCGATTTGAGATTTTGGATTTTGGATTGGCTGAAGCTTTTAATCTAAAATCGGAAATCTAAAATCCAAAATAGCTGTGCTTTGACACCCTGATACCTCAAGAGGGTGGGTTGCGCTTTATCGAAAATTCGTTACAATGGATTTATTTCCCGGAACGTGATTTGACATGCCGAAAGTTGACCTGACCAAACTCAAGAACGACGCCCAGAAGTTCCTGGCCAAGGGCAAGCTGGACAAGGCCCTGGAAGCTTACCAGGAGTTGGAAAAGCATACCAAGGGCGACCCCAAAGTCGCGCACAAGATGGCCGAGATCCTGCAAAAGCTGGGCAAAAAAACCGAGGCTATCGTCAAATACAAGGACGCGGCCCAGGCCTACCTGGACAAAGGCTTCCTGGTCCAGGCCATCGCCCTCAACAAGGTGATCCTGGACATTGACCCCCAGGAGCCGGAGGCCAAGGCGCGCCTGGAAGAGTTAACTAACAAGCGGGTAGGAGGCACGGCCACGATCCTTCCCGCGAAAAGGGTGCCGGAACCCGAGGCGCGCAAACTTCCGCCGCCGCCTTCTCCGCCCCAGCCTCCGGAAGAGCCGGCCGCCCCGGCCGAGCCGGAGTATGGGACCATAGAGCTTCCCACTGAACCGGAAGAAGCCGCGCCGGCTGCTCCGGAACCCGAAGAAGCCAAAAGCGAATTCGACCAGCTCCCGGCCGATGAGGCCCTGGAAGCGCTGGAAATGGAAGAAGCCGCTCCGGTTCCAGTGGAAGACGAGATCGAGCCCCTGGAACTGGAGTCCGAGCTGGGCGAGACCGGCCCGGAGCGCACTCCCTTGTTTTCCGACCTGGAACCGGACGCGTTCAAGCGGGTCTTTGAAATCGTGCGCCACGTCAGCATCCCGGCCGGCATCGCCGTCTGCCGGGAGGGAGACAAAGGGGATTCCATCTTCATCATTGTGGAAGGCAAGGTCGCCATCTCCCGCAAAGACGCGGAGGGCCACGAACGCCAGGTGGCGGTGCTGGGCGCGACCGAGTTTTTCGGGGAGTTCGGCTATTTTGCCAATGCCACCCGCCAGGCCACGGTCAAAGCCGTGACCAAGGTCAAGCTGCTGGAGATCACCAAGGCGCAGATGGACCAGGTCAGCAAGGAATTCCCCAAGGTCCGCGAAGTGCTGCTCAAGTTCTACCGCGAGCGGGTCTTGGACAACCTCCTGGCCTTCAGCCCCGTCTTCCAGACCTTGAGTCCGGAAGAGCGCTCCCAGGTGACCGGCCTGTTTAGGCCGGTGACGTTCGCTCCCGGCGCGGTCGTGGTCAAAGAAGGCGAGGCCGGGGACTCCATGTTCATCCTCAAGAGCGGCGAGGTGGAAGTGACCACCATCAACCCTCTTTCCCAGGAGCGGGTGGTCCTGGCCCGGCTGCACAGCGGCGACTTTTTCGGGGAGGTCAGCCTGATCAAGAAAAAGCCGCGCACCGCCACCATTGTCGCGCTGACTCCGGTGGAAGCCATGGAACTGACCCGCCTCAACTTCGATATGCTGACGCGCAGCCATCCGGAGATCACCCAATTGCTGGAAGAGACCATCCAGAGGCGGGTGGAGGATACCATCCAGATGGTGACCAAACACACCTGCGAGACCCCCCTGGTCTAGCGAGGCGAGCCATGGCTGCCAAAGACACTACGGTCCGACCGGGAAAAACCAGCTCAATGGAGCCGGCCCGGCTGAAAAAGGAACTGGCCCTTTCGGAAAAGCAAACCCTGAAGACCCGGCTGGAGTTCTCCCGCCTGCAGCAACGCCTGGCCCTCACCACGCTGGAACTGGACCTGCACAAAGAGATCTGCGAGATTACCCGCACCGGCTTCCAACTGGACCGGGTCCTGGACCGGATTCTGAACCAGGTGCTCAAGGTCACCGCCACCGAAGCCGGCACTCTCTTTTTGCTCAGCGAGGACCGGGACCATCTCATCTTCCAGACCGTCAAGGGTCCCAAGGCCAAAGGTCTGGCCGGCCAGTCCATGCCTGCCAATGAGGGCATCGCCGGCTGGGTGATCGAGACGGGTTCCCCCTACCTGGCCGACAACGTGCGCCGGGACACGCGCTGGTCCAAGCGGGTGGCCCAGGAGCTGCATTACAAGACCCGGGACATCCTGGCCGTGCCCCTGCAGGCCGGCGGCGAGACCCTGGGCGTGATCGAGGTGATCAACAAGAAGAACGGCCAGCCCTTTGAGCAGGCCGACCTCAATATCCTGAACGCGCTCTCCAGTCACATCGCCATGATCATCGGAAACGCCCGGCTCTTTCTGGCCGCGGAGAACAAGGTCCACCAACTCGCCACCCTGACCGAACTCTCCGCCATCCTCAATTCCTCGCTCGACCCCAAGCAGGTCCGCACCCGCGCCATGCAAGCCGCGGTGAAACTGCTCGACTGCGAGACCGGCTCGCTTTACCTGATTGACCACGACCGGGGCGAGCTTTACTTCGAGGTGGCCCTCGGCGACAAGGGCGACGTCTTCAAGGAGATCCGGCTCAAGCTGGGCGAAGGCATTGCCGGCTGGGTGGCCCAGGAGGGCCAGAGCCTTCTCATCCCCGACTGCTCCCGCGACCCGCGCTGGTCGAGCAAGGCGGACAAGAAGTCCAAGTTCCAGACCCGGAACATGGTAACCGTGCCGGTCAAAGCCAAGAGCAAAGTCATCGGCGTGCTCCAGGCCATCAACAAGCGGCCGCCCAAGCTTTTTGATGAGGAGGACCTGCGTCTGCTCGAAGCCCTGGCCGACCAGGTGGCCATCGCCCTGGAGAACGCCCGCCTTTACGAAGCGCAGCGCCTGACCTTCCTGCAGACGGCCGAGGCCCTGGCCGCGGCCATTGAAAAACGCGACATCTACACCGGCGGCCACACCAAGCGCGTCCGCGATTACTGCATGGCCACGGCTCGCTACTTGAAGCTGACCCCCGGGGAAACGGAATGGCTGGAACTGGCGGCCATTCTCCACGACGTGGGCAAGATCGGGGTGGACGACCAGGTCCTGCGCAAGCCGGGCAAGCTCACCGATGAAGAGTTCGCCCAGATCCGCGCCCACCCGACCATCGGTTACGAAATCCTCAACCACATCCGCACCCTGCAAGAGGTGATCCCGGGCATGCGCCACCATCACGAGCGGCCCGACGGCAAGGGTTACCCGGACGGCCTGGCCGACGGCAAGATCCCCTTCCTGGCCCGGATCATCGCCGTGGCCGACACCTACGATGCCATGACCTCGGACCGGCCCTACCGCCAGGGCTTGTCCGATGAGGCCGCGATCAGTGAGCTGCGAAAGTTTTCCGGTGTCCAGTTTGACGAAACCGTGGTCGAGGCCTTTCTCCAAGCTCACGCCGCCGGCCTGATCCTCTCCCAGCACCGCCGGAGCTCAAGCCCAGGAAATGAATCCGCAAGCTGAGATTTCTTATCGGTCAGCGATTGTGCTAATATAATTCTTTAGAGTTTTACAATAAGAAGGGCAATGGTCAGGCCCTTTGATCACCATGGAAACGACAGCCAAGCTCCTGGCGGGCGTGGATCTGGGCAAAGCTACCGCTTCTTTTGCTCTCGCCGCACTGGCCGAAGACGGCACTCTCCCCGCGCTCAGCACCGAGTGTGTCCGGCACCTGGGTGATCCCGTGGGGGTCTTTTGCCGGCGCTACCGCGAATGGGGCCCTGCCCGCCTGGCCGGTCTCGCCCTTACCGGCGTCTTCGCGGAGGGGTTTCAGGCGCCGGCCATCACCGGCGTGCCCGAAGAAATCGCCCAGGAAATCGCAGCCGGCCATCTCTATCCCGACGGCCCGCTCAACCTGGTGCGGCTCGGCGCCCGGGGTTATTCCATCCTCACCCGCCGACCCGACGGCAACTACTCCCACCAGTTCAACGACAAGTGCTCTTCCGGCACCGGCGAGACCATGGAACGGATCTGCAGCCGCTTCGGTCTTAGCCTGGAGCAGGCCGCGGCCCTGGCTGAGGCCGAAACCCAGGGCATCGCCATCACCGCCCGCTGCTCGGTCTTCGCCAAGACCGAGCTGACCCATTTCGCCAACCAGGGCGCCCCGCACAGCCGTTTGCTCCGCGGCTACTTCGAGAGCGTGGCCCGAAACCTGGCCAGCCTTTTTGAGAAGTTCGGCGTCGAGGGGCCGGTGATCCTGATCGGCAACGCCGCCACCCTCCCGCCGGTGGTCAGGGCCCTGCAAGAACAAATCGGGCAACCCGTCCGCGTCGCCCCCGAAGCCGCGGTCTTCGAGGCCATCGGCGCGCTTCACCTGGCCTGGGACCAGAGAGGCTCTTTCGCCCTCCCCTTCCCTGAAGACCCCTCCGGCCTGGTGCGAGTCCGGGAGCGCAAGATCCAGAGCCTTCCGGCTCCGGCGCGGGTCAAGGGATCGGTCCTCCATCTTTCCGAAGACCCCCCGCCCGAGGACCCCTCCGCTCCGGCCGTGCTCGGATTGGACCTGGGTTCCACCGGCTCCAAGGCCGCGATGCTGGACCTCAAGACCGGATCGGTCCTGGCCGATGTTTACCGCCGCACCGACGGCAACCCGGTGGAAGCGGCCAAGGCGTTAGTGGCGGAGATCACCGCGATGGTCCCCAACCCGGTGGTGCGGGTGGGCCTGACCGGCTCCGGCCGCGACGCGGCCGCCACCGTCTTTCGCGCCGCCTTTCCCGGCCGGGAAGACCGGATCACGGTGATCAACGAGATCGTGGCCCATGCCCGGGCCGCTTGCCGCTACGATCCCGAGGGCGGCAAGAGCCTTTCCATCGTGGAGATCGGCGGCCAGGATGCCAAGTTCATCAACCTGGAGCAAGGCCGGATTTTGGAAAGCGACATGAACCGGGCCTGCAGCGCCGGCACCGGCTCGTTCCTGGAAGAACAGGCGCTGTTTTACGGCATCGGCGATCTCGCCCGCTTCAGCGAGATGGCAGGCCGGGCGCAAAACCCGCCGGACCTGGGCCAGACGTGCACGGTCTTCGTGGCCGACCTGGCCGCCGAGGCCTTGAACGAGGGCTACACGCTTGAGGATATCTTCGCCGGCTTTCAATATTCCGTCATCATCAATTATAAGAACCGGGTGATGGGCGCCCGCCGCTTCCTCGACCGCATCTTTTTCCAGGGCAAACCGGCCAGCGCTCCTTCCCTGGCCCGCACGCTCGCGGCTATCACCGGCCGCGAGGTGGTGGTGCCGCCCAACCCGGGCGCCATGGGCGCGATCGGAATCGCGCTTTTGGCCGCGGAGCAAGGCCCGGCCGGCGAGACCCTGGACCTGGGCAAAGTCCTGGCCGCGGAGATCACCGACCGCCGGACTTTCCAGTGCCAGGATTCAACCTGCCTGAACCTCTGCCGGATCGAGTCGGCCACCGTGGCCGTGGCCGGCGGCGAGCGCAAGGTTTTAAGCGGCGGCAACTGTCCCAAGTATGAGAAAGTGGCGGCCGTAGGCCGGAAACTCCCGCCGGATGCACCGAACGCTTATCGCGAGCGGGAAGCGCTGCTGGCGCCATACCTCCAGCCCCCAGCCTCAACTGGCGCGCCGACCCTCGGCCTCCAGAGCGGCCATTGCCTGACCGAGTTCATTCCCTTCTTCCACACCTTCTTCTCCGAGTCGGGCCTGGCCGTGGAAGTGGCCCAGCCCGACCGGGAAAAGTTCTACCTGGGCGATCAGCGCTGCTCCGCTTCCAATTGCTGCAGCGCCACCAAGATCATGCACGGCCTGGCCCGGGCCGACCTGGATTTCCTTTTCCTGCCCAAAATCGTGACCCTGCCCAAGGCCATCCCAGGAGCGGGAGCTTCCACCTGCCCCCTGACCCAGGCCGCGCCCGAGATGATCGAGCACGCCTTGCTCGAAGAAGGCGCGTCCGCCCGGGTAGTCCGGCCCATCCTTCACCTGGCCCAGGGCTTCCGCTCGCGCAAGTTCTTCCGGCCCCTGCTTCAGGCCGGCCGCGAGATTTTCCCCGGCCTCAAGCTCACACGATCACTCCGGGCTTTCCGGATCGCCGAAAGAAAACAGATTGCCTATCAGCGCGAGTTGATGGAGATCGGACACCGGAGCCTCGCCTATGCCCGGGAGCAGAGTTATCCCGTGGCCCTGATGGTCGGCAACCCGCACGTGATCCACGACCCGGTGATGAATGCCGGCATCCACGACCTGCTTACCCGCAACGGCGCGATCGCCATTCCGCTGGACTGCTTCCCGGTGCCCGAGACCGTCCCTCCGCTCAAGCGGGTATATTGGTCCATCCCCAACCGGACCTTGCGTGCTTGCCTGGCCGCGGTCGAGCAAGGCAACATCTTCCCCCTGCTCATCCTCAGCTACGGCTGCGGCCCCGGCTCGTTCCTGGAGCACTTGTTCAACGACCTGCTGGAAGGCTACCCGCACACCGTGCTCGAAACCGACGGTCACGGCGGCCAAGCCGGATACGTGACCCGCGTGCAGGCCTTCCTCTATTCGGTGCACGCTGATCAAAAGCCGGCCGGGCCGGTAATAAATCCGGAACGCATCCAAAGCTACGACCGCCTGGACTATCCTTCCCTTGAAGAGTTGCGCGCCGCCCGGATCAAGGTCTTTCCGGTCGGGCCCAACCTGGGCGCGCACATTACCGCCTCCCTCCGCGCGCGCGGCTACGATGCCCAGTTTGCCGGACTGACCGACGCCGCCGGGTTCAAGAACGGCCGCGGCGTCTGCACCGGCAAGGAGTGCCTGCCCTACCAGTTGATCTGGGGAGCTTTCAAGCAAAGCCTGGACCAGGACCCGCCGGTGCCGGGGCGGAAGACCCTGCTGCTCAACGTCACGGGGTTCGGGCCGTGCCGCAACGGCATGTTCACGCTGGGCAACGAGATCGCACTCCGCCGGCTGGGACTGGCGGACCGGGTCGAGACCGCCACCTTCGGCGCTTTTGATGAAGACCCGGGTGTGCTCGCCGGCACCTGGCTTTCCATCGTGGGCACCGACGTCTTGAACCTGATGCGCCTTTACCTGCGGCCGAAGGAGCCGGAGCCAGGGACCGCGGACCGGATCTTCCAGGATTATTCAGATCGGTTGGAGGAACTCCTTTTGAACGGGAGCCACGCCGGCCGGGGCCTGGCCGGCATGATGCCTCGTCATCTGGTAAAAGCCACCGAAGACCTGCTCAGCCGGGCGGCAAAGGAGTATCAAGCGTTGGAGAACGGTTCCAGCCGGAGGAAGGACCTCCGCACCGTCTTTCTGGCGGGGGACATTTACCTCCGGATTGACGAGTGGGGGAGCGGAGACCTGACCCGCGTGCTCAATGCCCACGGCTTGCGCGTCATCTCCGAGCCTTTTGCCGATATCTTCGAATATTTGGCGAAGTCCCGCTCCCGCGAGTTAATGGAATTGGAGGACCGGTGGCTACTTAATCGCTTGATGCGCCTGGCCATGAAATGGGAGATCCGGCGGCTTTACGCGAGCGCGGTCTCGTCTTGCCCCTGGGTCCAGTCGGATCCGGTCGCGGAAGTGGAGCGCGAAAGCCGGTTACTGCTTGACGGCACGCCGCTCAGCGAGGCCGTCCTCACCATCGGCAGCGCGCTCCTGGCCTGGCGGACGCGGCCGGTGGACGGCGTAGTGGTGGTCAACCCCCGGGGCTGCGGGCCGGCACTCATCTCCGAAGCCCAACTCCGCCGGCGCTCCTCCGAAATCCCGCTCCTCTTCGTTTACAACGACGGCGATCCCATTGACGAAGCCCGCATCGCCGGCTTTGCCTGGAGGCTGCGGCGCCGGCCGGCCAGAAACCGGTTGACGGTTGGCAGTTGACGGTTCGCTCGCGGCCGGGCTTTTTCCCCGGATCAATCTACTTTTTCGGAGCTTTGGAACCGGATTCCTGGATCAGGCGCTGGACCACCTCGAGCAGGCGGTCGGCCAACTGGTCGGGCGAATCGGATGCGCCCTTGTTGATGTAGCGCGAGGGAGAAGTGAAGCGAAGCACTTCCCGCAAGGTGTCGTCGCACTTGACCGTGGAAAAAAACAGGATCGGGGTCTTGCGCGGCCGCTCGAAACCCTTCTCGATGCTCCGCAGCGCCATGGCCGCGTTCACCCCGTTGAACACGGGCATCCGGATATCCAGGATGCACAGGCTCACCGGCTGGGACCGGTACAAACGGTTGGTGAAAAGGGTCAGGAACTCCTCGCCGTTGGCCGTCATCACCGCGTTCTTGGTCAACTCCTTCTCCACCAGCTTGTCCCGCAGCACCTCCCGGAACACGGCCGAATCTTCCGCCACCAGGATCGTTTCCAGCGCCTTGAAGCTTGCGGCCGGCTGCTCTTCTCCCAGCGGCGAAGAACAGACAAAGCAATGATGCTGCTCGTCCCCTTCCACCAACATCAAATAGGTGTCCACTTCTTCCCCGCAATAGGGACAATACATCCGCTGGCTGGCTGAGCTCGGCACGCCGGTGTTTCCTTTCTTAAAGTGCTTTTGCTGGCTGCGAAACTTGAGTCCCTATCTTCTCAGATTGAATGAAAAATGCAAGTCTCGCCGGCGGCTGGCGCGCCCTCCATCCCTTACCGCCTTCGTGGAAAACAGACAAGGCATAAACTGCTGGTAAGAATTGACATTAGCTAAAAACCGCGTAATATAATGTTTTTGTAGCGAAGGCCATGTTTGAATCTTTAACCGAAAAGCTCACGGAGACGTTTAAAAAGCTCCGGGGTCAGGGGCGCATCACCGAGCGCAACATTGACGACACGCTCAAGGAGGTGCGGGCGCACTTCCTGGAGGCGGACGTCAACTACAAAGTGACCAAGGACTTCATCGTCGCGGTCAAAGCGCGGGCGTTGGGCGCAGAGGTGATGCAGAGTCTGAACCCGGGCCAGCAGTTTGTCAAGATCGTGCACCAGGAGATGGTCCGCCTCTTGGGGGAAGAGGCGGCTCCCCTCAACCTGGCCGCGGCGCCTCCGGCCGCGGTGATGCTGGTGGGGCTGCAAGGCTCGGGCAAGACCACCACCGCCGGCAAGCTGGCTCTTTACCTGCGCAAGCAGGGCCGGAGCCCATACCTGGTGCCGGCGGACGTGCAGCGGCCGGCGGCCATCGACCAGCTCAAGATCCTGGCCGGCCAGATCCAGGTGCCGGTGTTCGACACCCGGCCGGAGCAAAACCCGGTCGAGATTTGCCGCGAGGCCCGGCAGGCGGCGCGGGTGCAGGGCCTCGATACCATGCTCATTGACACTGCGGGCCGGCTGCACGTGGACGCGCCGCTGATGGAAGAGCTCCAGCGGGTCAAGGCCGAGGCCAAGCCGGTGGAGGTGCTGCTGGTGGCCGACGCCATGACCGGGCAAGACGCGGTCACCGTGGCCGAGGCCTTTCACCAGGCGGTGGGCCTGACCGGCCTCATCCTGACCAAGCTCGACGGCGATGCCCGGGGCGGGGCCGCGCTCTCGATCAAGAGCGTGACCGGCACGCCCATTAAGCTCGTGGGTCTCGGCGAAAAACTGGAAGCGATCGAGCCCTTCTACCCGGAGCGCATGGCCAGCCGGATCCTGGACATGGGCGACATCCTCACCCTGATCGAGAAGGCGCAGGAGAGCTTTGACGAGAAGCAAGCCCGGGAGATGGAGAAGCGGCTGCGGCGGAGCGAGTTCACTCTCGATGATTTCCGCACCGCGCTTAAGCAGATGCGCAAGATGGGGCCGCTGGAAGACCTCGTGGGCATGATCCCGGGGATGAAGGCCCAGTTGCGGGGCGTGAAAAACCTGGCCCCGGCCGAGGCGGAGCTGAAGAAGATCGAGGCGATCATCTGTTCGATGACGCTGAAGGAGCGGCGCGACCCGGTCCGGGTCTTGAACGGGAGCCGCCGCCAACGGATCGCCCGGGGCAGCGGGACCGCGGTCTCGGATGTGAACCACCTGGTCCGGCAGTATCAGGAGATGTGCAAGCTGATGAAACGCATGAAGTCCGGGGGGGGCATGTTGCGTGCCCTGGGCCTGGGCTCTTGAGATCAAGGAGGAAAAACAAGGATGTCCGTCCGCATTCGCTTAAGTCGAACCGGCAAGAAAGCGCAGGTCAGCTACCGGGTCGTGATCACGGATTCCCGCGCGCCCCGTAACGGCCGCCCGATCGAGCAGATCGGGAGTTACAACCCCCGAGCCAACCCGCCGCTGGCCCAGATCAAGACCGACCGGCTGCATTATTGGCTGGAGAAAGGCGCGAAGCCGAGCTTGACCGTGTCCCAGATTCTCAAGCGCCAGGGACTGATCGGGCCGGTCGCCGCGCCGGCCGAGACCCCGCCCGCTCAGCAGGAATAGGGTATGACGTCCGGCGACACCAAGGGCCTGGTCGAGTTTGTGGCCCGGAACCTCGTGGATCATCCGGATCAGGTCCGGGTGATCGAGATCGAGGGGGAACAAAACACCATCCTCGAACTGCGGGTGGCGCCCGAGGATTTGGGCAAGGTGATCGGCCGGCAGGGTCGGACCGCCCGGGCGCTGCGGGTGGTGCTGAACGCGGTGGCCAGCAAGAAGCACAAGCGGTCCATCATGGAAATCCGGGAGTGAGGCGGGTCGGCCGCCGGCCATGGCCAAGCCGGAGCGGATGCCGATGGGCCGAATCGCCCGGCCGTTCGGGGTCAAGGGCGAGGTTCGGATGCGGCCCTATAACCCCCGGAGTGAAAACCTCTTGCATCTCCGGGTGCTTTACCTACGTGGCGAGCAAGGCGAAGAAGAGGTCGAAGTGGTCCAGGTCCGGCCGCACCAGGGCGAGTTCCTCCTGACCTTGAAAGGCTTCCACAGTCGGAGCCAGGTGGAGCGGCTGCGCGGGATGGAAGTCCTGGCCCGGGGCCAAGACCTCCAGCCGCTGTCCGAAGGCGAGTATTACTGGCACGAGCTGATCGGCCTGGAAGTGTGGTGCCAAGGCCGGCGGATCGGCCGGGTGGCTCGGATGGAGGTAACCTCCGAGGAATTGGACGGGGCCGACCTGCTGGTGGTGGAAACCGAGGCCGGGGAGGCGTTGATCCCCATGGCGCGCACGGTCATCCAGCGGGTGGATATCCCCGGAGGACGGATTGAGGTCCATCCCTTCGAGGGTTTGTGGTCCCTGGGCAATTGACCGGCGAATGGGTGAGGGGGAAGGACTCGGGTTTTTCCCAGGATCTGCGGCATGATTCGGTTTGACGTGCTGACCCTGTTTCCGGAAATCTTTGCTTCGGCCCTCAAGGAAACGACCTTGAAGCGGGCCCAGGCCGCGGGGCTGATTGAGGTGAGGCTCTACGACATCCGCGACTGGGCCGAGGGCCGCCACCATCAGGCGGACGACATGCCCTATGGCGGCGGGGATGGAATGGTGATGAAGCCGGAGCCGCTTTTCGCGGCGATCCGGACGGTGCGGGCGCAAGGGCCGGAGGCGAAGGTAACCTTGCTCAGCCCCCAGGGCCGGCGCCTGGACCAGACGCTGGCCCGGGAGTTGTCGCAGCGGCCGCGGTTGATTCTGGTCTGCGGCCGTTATGCAGGAGTGGATGAGCGGGTGCGCGAGCACCTGGTGGACGAGGAGCTTTCCATCGGCGACTATGTGCTGAGCGGGGGCGAGCTCCCGGCCCTGGTGGTGATCGAGGCCGTGGCCCGGCTGAAGCCGGGGGTGCTCGGGAACCAGGAATCGGCCGCCGCGGATTCCTTCCCCCAACGCCTGGAAGCCCCGCAGTACACCAGGCCCGAAAAGTGCGAAGGCCACGCGGTGCCGGAAGTGTTGCTCTCCGGCCACCACGAGGCGATCCGGCGCTTTCGGCTCAAGGAGAGCCTGCGTCGCACCCTTTTGAGCCGGCCCGACCTCTTCGAGCGCTATCCGCCCGAGGGCGAAGAGTTGGCCCTGCTCGAAGAAATCAAAGCCGAGCGCGGGCAGGGCTGAGCGGACCGTTCTTTGCAGACGAACCGGCCGGTCGTTTATCTTGCGCTCCTGCATTATCCGGTGTATAACAAAGAACGGGAGGTGGTCGCCACCGCGGTGACCAACCTCGACCTCCACGACCTGGCCCGGCTGGCGGTCACTTACGGCTGCCGGGGCTTCTTCGTGGTGACGCCGCTTAAGCTCCAGACCCGGCTGGTAGAGCGGCTTTTGGACCACTGGCGCACCGGTCGCGGGGGAGAATTTAACCCCAGCCGCAAGCAAGCGTTTTTAAGCACGCGGGTGGTGGTAACCTTGGACGACGCGGTTGCTGCGGTTGCCGGCGAGAACGGCCGGGTGCCCCGGATCGTGGCCACCACGGCCAGGACCGTGGCCGGCACGAAGAGTTACGCCGAGCTGCGCGAGTTAATGAGGAGCGAGAGCGGCCCCTGGCTGATCGTGTTCGGCACCGGCTGGGGCCTGGATGACGGGTTTTTAGCGGAGGTGCCGGAGGTGGTGTTGGAACCGATCCCGGGGATGGATGAGTACAACCACCTTTCGGTGCGATCCGCGGCGGCGATTGTCTTGGACCGTTTATTGGCTCCCGACCGAGAGAGGAGATAGAATGAAGCTGTCCGTTATTGAAAAGATCGAGCAGGAGCAGATGAAAGAGGAACGCCCGCCGTTCCGAAGCGGCGACACGGTGCGGGTGCACGTGCGCATTAAAGAAGGAGACAAAGAGCGGATCCAGGTATTCGAGGGAGTGGTGATCCGGATCAAGCGCCGGGGTTCCCACACCACCTTTACCGTGCGCAAGGTCTCGTATGGCATCGGGGTGGAGCGGATCTTCCCCCTCTTCTCGCCGGTGGTGGAAAAGGTCGAGATCAAGCAAAGGGGATCGGTGCGGCGTTCCCGCCTCTACTACCTGCGCCAGCGGATGGGCAAAGCCGCCCGGATCCAGGAGAAACGGGAGGAGTAATGCTCCTCGACCGGGGCGAGCGGTCATGCTGATCCACGACCTGGTCATCCAGGGAATCCGGCGATTCCGCGAGAACCAACGTCTGCCGTTTCAGGCCGGCTTGAACGTGGTTTACGGCCCCAATGAGTCGGGCAAATCCACCCTTTTGCTGTGCGTCCTGGAACTGCTCTATCCCGATCGCTTCCGGGACGAGGTCCAGGAAATGGTGAGCTGGGGCGAGACCCCCCATTCCCGCGCCGGCCTCACCGTGGGACAAGGCGAAACCATCTTTCGCATCCTGCGCGACTTCAAATCCAACCGCATCAGCCTCTCCCGGCTCAACCGCTCCACCAGCAAATACGAGACGGTTTCCGAACAAGCCACCGAGATCGCCACCATCCTGGCCGAGCACTTCAAGCTTCCTCCCTTTGAAGCCTTCCGCAACCTGCTGGTGGATGAAGCCAGCCGCCTGCCCTCGGCTCTGCCCTTGGAAGCGCCCGAGGTCCCTGCTGCTCCTGCTCCTGCCCCTGCCCCCGCCGCCGGGTTTATGCCTCCCGGCTTCGGCACCAGTTTTCCAGCCGGCCCCGGCTTCCCCGGCCAGGAATTCAGCTACCCCGGCTTCGGTCCTCCCGGGCTGGGCGTCCCCGGGATGATGCCGCCTGGAATCATGCCCCCCGGCATGACCGGTCCTGGCTTTCCGGGCATGACCTATCCCGGAATGCCGGGAGCGCCGGCGCCCGAAGAAGACGAGGATGGGCTTACTCTGGAAGGGAAAAAGGAGCGCCTGGAAGAGTTGCACAAGGAGTTGGTCAAGATCCAGGAAATCGAAGATCTGCAGTTCGAGATGGACGGCGTTCAGTCCAAGATTTTCGAGATCGAAGCGAAAAAGCAAAACGTAACTAAGCTGGACGAAGCGATGGCCAAGGCCGACGAGGTGCTGAGCCAATACCCCATGTTACGGGGACTGCCTGAGAACATTGACGAACGGATTTCCCGGTTCAAGGATCTGCTCGCCCTCCAGGCCCGCGAGATCGAAAAGATTGACCAGGCTTCGCTGGACTATGAGAATGAAAACTACGATTTGGGCAAGATCCCGCCTTTCCACAAACAGCAGATTTTCCAGGGGGGGGCGGCGCTCCTGGTCGGAGGGATAGTGGCCTCCTTCTTTTACACTCCGCTGGGTCTGCTTGCGGCTTTTGGCATTGCCCTGCTGGCCTACAGTGGCTGGCAGGCCTTGGGCCTTCAGCAAAAGCGGGAAGAGTTGGCAAAAAAGATCCGGGGCTTTGAAGACCAGCGCAAGGCGATCATCAAGAAGTTCGAGGTGGAGAGTGCGGTGATCCAGAACCTGATGGACCACGGCCAGTGCGATAACGCGGAGGAGCTCCTGAGCAAGATCTCCCAATTCCGGGAAATCACGGTCAAGCGGACCAAGCTGGAACAGCGCAAGAAAGAGATGATCCTGGAGCTGGACTGGAAAGAGATGCTGGCCGAGGAAGAAGAGCTCAAGCGCAAGCTGGCCGAGATGGAAACGAAACTCCGCGGCCAGACGGTGGCTGGCTTGGACAAGAACGAGACCCAGCGAGAGATCGAACGACTGGAGAAAGCGATCAAGCGGCTCAAGCCGGACGCGGCCCTGGGCGCTGCCTCAGTGCCCGGCGTGGGCGTTCCCAGCCTGGGCGTGCCTGACCTGGGCGATCCTTCGGTGCCCGGGTTGCAGACTCCCGCTACCCCGTCCGCTGCAACCAGCACCGCTGCCCCCGGCAAGCCTGACCCCAGTTCCACCCGGATGGCCGGCGCGGTCCCGCTCAAGCTCTACGCCAAGCCCACCGCTTACCAGGCCATCGAACGCTTAGTTGCGACCTCGGCTTCCCTTCTCGTCATTGACCGCGAGCAACTCCTCGGCAAAGTTCAAAACCGGCTCGACCTCTACCTGCAGGCCTTCTCGGGCAAGCTCTACTCGGCCGGCCGCTTCGAGACCGGCAAAGGCTTGCTCCTGCAAGAAGCCGCCTCGGAGCGCTGGACCGATTTCAGCGAGATCAGCCCGCCGACCCGGGACCTGGCCTTCTTCTCCCTGCAAATCACCCTGCTCGAGATGCTCATGCCCCGGCTCCCGCTCCCCTTGATCCTCGACGACGTGCTGCGCGGCCAGGACGACGCCCGCCGCGCGGTCCTGGGCAAAGCCTTCAAGCGCCTGGCCGAACGGGCGCAGGTCATCCTCTTCACCAGCCAAAAGAACCTGGTGCCTCTGGCCGACCACGCCCTGAACCTGGGGTAGCGACCGTGACGCCTGCGCCGCGTCCCTTCGCGCTTCGCCTTCTCACGTTCCTCAACCTCCTCGCCCTCGCCCTGCTCCTCTTCTCCGTGCTCTGGCGCAAGGTCATGGACTTTGATATCTGGTGGCACCTCGCCTCCGGCCAATGGATCCTCGAACACCGGTCCATCCCCAGGGTGGACATGTTCTCGTTTACCCGCGCCGGCCACGAGTGGATAGACCTGCACTGGCTGTTCCAGGTGATCGTCTACGGCCTTTACCACCTCTGGGGAGCCGGCGGACTGATCTTCGGGCAAATGGTCTGGATTACCTTGGCCTGGCTGCTGGTGGCGAGCATCCCGGGCCTCCGGCGGACGCCTATTCTGACCATGATGCTCTTCGCTCTGGGCATCGTCGCCGGCAACAGCGGCTATCTCATCCGACCCCTGTCACTTTCCCTGGTCTTTCTCGCTTTGACCCTGGCCGTGCTCTGGCGCTGGCACCAGAATTCTTCCCGGCTGCTCTACCTGCTCCCTTTCACCCAGGCCCTCTGGACCAACAGTCACAGCCTCTTTGCCCTCGGACTCTTTCTCATCGGCTGCTTCTTTGCCGAAGCCGGGCTGTTTGCCTTTTGGCGCGGCCGCACTCAACCCCAAGCCTGGACCCGCTTCCGGCAGATCAGCCTCGTGCTCGGCCTCTCTGTCCTCGCCGGCCTCCTCAACCCCTACGGTCTCCGCGGACTCCTTTTCCCCTACCAGCTCTTCCTCGAAGTCAGCGGCCGCTTCGGCGACATCAGCCGCTACACCTCCGAGTTCAGGCCCCCGCTCGCCGGCTACGTGGCCTCCGCCCACATCCGCGCCTGGGAGTGGCTGCTCGGGCTTAGTGCTCTCTCCTTTGTCCTCAACTGGCGCCGGCTCCGGCTCTCGCTCTTGCTCGCCTGGCTGGGCTTCGCCTACCTCTCCTGGATCGCCATCCGCAACCTCACCCCCTTCGGACTGGTCGCGGCTCCGCTGGCAGCCCTGAATTTCGGGGAGTGGTTTACGGCCCAGGCGCCGCGGCTCCGGGCCGCTTTGCCGGAATGGCTCCGCCAAGCCGCGATCGGCCTTTTGGGTCTGGCCCTGCTGCTCGCACAGGCGGCCTTCGCCGATTACGTGTTCACCGACCGTTATTTTGCCGAAACCTGGATCGCACCCTCGGGCGTGGGCATCGAGTGGTCCCAGTATCCTCGGGGGGCCGCGGAATTTCTTGCCCGTGAAAAAATCCCGGGCCTCGGCTTCAACACGTTTGAAGAGGGGAATTACCTGATCTGGCGGCTGTTCCCGGAATACGAGGTCTTTATTGACGGCCGGCAGGAAGTCAGCGGTCCTGAATTTTTCCACCGCTACGCCCAGATCGTTACCTCTCCCCGTCAGTTCCCTGAACTGACCTCGGAGTATCCGCTCCGCTTCGCCTTGCTCGGCCACAAGAGCGTCTCCAACCTGCCGCTGATGACCTGGTTCTCCACCAACCCCAACTTCGCCCTGGTCTTTCTCGATTCGGTGGCCGCGGTGTTCGTGCTGCGCTCGGCCGTAGGCGCGGATTGGCTCAAGGAGCATGAGATCGTCTTGCAGGATATCGCGCCGGTGCCGGTGCCCGAACTCCCCCGGCAGATGCCGCGATGGCGGGAGCGCTATTTCACCAGGATGCGCGTGCCCCTGGACGCGTATTACCTGGCCCAGCTTTATAAATGGCTGAAGCTTCCCAACCTGGCTTTAGCCGAATACCGCAACGCCGTGGCCGAGTCGCCGCGCTTGGTGGACGCCTGGGCGGGAATCGCCGGCCTTCTCCAGGGACAGGGCCGGGTGCAGGAATCCATCCCCTACCTGGACTATTGCCTGCGGCTCGACCCCGAGCATGACACCGCGCATTCCATGATGGCTACTGCCTTGCAAGCCCGCGATCCTGACGCCGCGCTCCGCCACTTGCTGGCCTTGCGCCGTTTGCGCCCGAACGACCACCGCACCCACAACGACCTGGCCGTGTTTTACCTCCAGCGCGGACAAGCGGAGCAGGCCCTGCGGGAAATGGAAATCGCCCGCCAGGACCCTTACGGGAGGGACGACCCCACCCTCGACCTCAACCAGGCCCTGGTTTACATGACGTTGAACCAGCCCCGGAACGCGGAGCCTTACCTGCGCCGTTACCTGGCCGCGGTGCCCGATGACGTCAAGGCCCACTTCCTGCTCGGCCAGTTGCTCTGGCAACTGGGCCAGCGGGCCGAGGCCAAGCCGAACCTTGATTTTGCCCACGCCAACCATTTTCGACCTCCAGGAGGCATGACCTACCCGGATGAGTTCCCGGAACGGCCATGAGCAGAACCTCCAAAACCCGCGGCTCCGCCCTCCTCTTCCCCGGCGCCAAAGACCCCCGCCCGCTCGACTACCTGGAGAAGCGCTGGCGCCAGCGCGGATACCGCTGCCTGGCCGGCCTGGACGAGGCCGGCCGCGGTCCCCTGGCCGGACCGGTGGTAGCGGCCGCGGTGATTTTGCCGGAAAAAATTCACCGGTCGTCCCGGCTCTGGAAGGTGCGGGACTCCAAGGCGCTGCGGCCAAAGGACCGGGAAGAGTTATTAGTGGTGATTCAAGCGGAAGCGGTGTGCGTGGCGGTGGCCGAGGGTTCGGTGGAGGAAGTGGAGCGGTTAAATATTTTGCAGGCGTCGCTTCTGGCCATGAGCCGGGCCGCGGCCGCGCTCTCGCCGAGGCCGGACCTCTGCCTGGTGGACGGCGCTCAGGTCTTTATCGGCGGGCCGCCGGCCTTGGCCATCCCCCAGGGCGACCGCCGGAGCTTAAGCATTGCCGCGGCCAGCATCGTGGCCAAAGTCTTCCGCGACCGGCTCATGCTTGAGGCCGATGCGCAGTATCCGGAATACGGCTTTTGCCGGCACAAGGGCTACGGCACCGCGGAGCACCTGGTCGCGCTCTCGCGCCACGGCCCCTGCCCTCTCCATCGCCGCAGTTTTCGGGGAGTCCGCGAGCTGGTGAAAGAATTTTAGATTTTGGATTTTCGATTAGAAGAACATCCAGATAAGCAACGCTGGTAGCAGCGGCCAAACCCCAATCCAAAATCCAAAATCTAAAATCGGAAATCACTCGCCCAAGATGAGCTTATGTCCCATAAGGTCCAGTTCCAAAATCTTGGCCTCGATGATCTTCTCCTCGCCCAGGAGGCTCTCCAGGCGGAGCTTGCCCCCGGCCAGCGGCACCACCCGGGTCACATCTTTCAAGAAGAGTTCCTCGCGGTCACCTTTTTTCAGAAACGCGTTCGACTCGCACATCCGCCCCTCCTTCTCCCAGTTAAACCAAGGGCGGGCTTGGCCCCCCGCCCCCTGCTTGGCTGCGGCTGCCTTGGGTTGGACTCCAGGACGACCGGGCTCGGTATAACCCTTTTCTTTTCGGCAGACACCATTATAATAGCGTCGTCTCCGTGATTCGCAAGCTCTCGGGTGACCTGCCCTCTCTTGGACATGGGACCGCTTCTGGAAAGCATCTTCCTGGATGGACCGTCCCTTTCATGCTCCGCACTTGCTTTGAAAAGGATTTGGGTTTGTGCTAAGGTAGAGTCGATTAAAAACCAGGAGAGAAAAGTGCGCGGGCTTTCTTCCCGCCCTTTTCCGAGGTGCTGGTTTGGGAGGTTAAGCCATGTCCGGCCATTCCAAATGGGCTTCGATTAAACACAAGAAGGGCAAAGCCGATGCCCAGCGGGGGCAAGTTTTCACCAAGCTGATCAAGGAGATTACGGTCGCGGCGCGGATGGGCGGCGGCGACCCGGAAGGAAACGCTCGTCTGCGGTCGGCGGTCCTGGCGGCCAAGGCGCAGAACATGCCCGGCGACAACATCACCCGCGCCATCAAGAAGGGCACCGGGGAGTTGGAGGGCACGCACTACGAGGAATTCACCTACGAGGGCTACGGCCCCGGCGGGGTGGCGGTGATGGTGGAGGTGATGACCGACAACAAGAACCGCACCACCTCGGATATCCGCCGCATCTTCACCCGCAACGCCGGCAACCTGGGCGAGGCGGGCTGCGTCTCCTGGATGTTCGAAAAGAAGGGCTTGATCGTCTTCGACAAGGCCAAGACCACCGAGGACGCCCTGATGGAGGTGGCGCTCGACGCCGGGGCGGAGGACGTCAACGATTCGGAGAGCGTGTGGGAAGTGATCGCCTCCGCGGCGGATTTCGAGCAAGTGAAGAAGGCGTTCGACGAGCGCAAGCTGGCGTATGAGTCGGCGCAACTCTCCATGGTCCCCCAGACCACGGTCAAGCTGGAAGGCAAGGACGCCGAGCACATGCTCAAGCTGATGGAGCAATTGGAAGATTCGGACGACGTCCAGCACGTGTATGCCAACTTCGACATCAGCCTGACCGAGATGGAGAAGCTGAGCGCGTGAGCACCAGGCCCGGCCATGCGCATCTTGGGCATTGATCCCGGGCTCCAGCGCACCGGCTGGGCGGTCATCACCCTGGAGCGCTTTCACCCGCAGGTGGTCGAGGCCGGACTGATTCGGACCCGGGCCCGGCAGACGCCGGAGCAGCGCCTGCAGGAGATTCACCTGGGCGTCGGCGAAGTGATCGAAGCGTTGCACCCGGAGGTGGCGGTGGTGGAGGCGCTTTACGCCCATTACCGGCATCCCCGCACCGCGATTTTAATGGGACACGCCCGGGGCGTGATCTTCCTGGCCGCGGCCGAGCGCAACCTGCCGGTGAAAAGTTATTCGGCCACCCGCATCAAGAAGGTCCTGACCGGAAACGGACTGGCCTCCAAGGCGCAGGTGCAGCGGACCGTGCAGGCCGTGCTCCGGCTCCCGCTCCTGCCCGAGCCGGCGGACGTGGCCGACGCCCTAGCGGTGGCGCTCTGCCACGCCCACACGCTTCGTCAGGAAAGGGGCGCCGGTTGGAAACCGGCGGCACCGGCACGATGATTTCGCGTATCCGCGGCAAACTGGTGAGCGTGCTCGAAAACCGCGTGGAGATCGAGGCGGCGCCGCTGGTCTATGAAATCCTGGTGCCGAGTTATGCCCTGGCCGGGCTGCGCGCCCGGCGCGACCAGGAAGTGGAACTCTTCGTCTTTCATTACATCGAAAACCTGCAAAGCGGAAACGCATCCCCCCGGCTGGTGGGATTTCTCTCCGAAACCGACCGCGAGTTCTTCACCCGGTTCATCAAGGTGCCCGACGTCGGCGTCAAGACCGCGCTCAAGGCCCTGGTCATCCCGGTCGCCCGGGTGGCCCGGGCCATCGAGGCGGCGGACGTGCTCGCCCTCAACGAGATGCCGGGCATCGGCAAACGGACCGCGGACAAAATCGTGGCCGAGCTCAAGGGCAAGGTCCAGAAATACGCCCTGCTCGGGGCCGAGGCCGAGTCCGAAGCGGCGCCGCTCTCGGACTTCCAGGAGGAGGCGGTGGAGGTGCTGCTCCGGCTGGGTTACAAACGTTTTGAGGCGGAACGCATGATCCGCAAGGTGATGGCGCAGCACCGGACGATCGCTTCTTCCGAGACCCTGATCCAGGAGATCTTCAAGAGCGCGGCGCCGGCGGCGGTGGAGCGGTAAGCATGCCGGTGGAGCGGATCATCAGCGGGAAGGCGCTCTCCGAGGAAGAGGAGCATTTCAACCGGAGCCTGCGGCCCCGGACCCTGGACGAGTATATCGGCCAGCGGGCGATGGTGGACAAGCTCCGGATTTCGGTGCAGGCGGCGCGGAACCGGAGCGAGCCGATCGAGCATGTGTTGCTCCACGGCCCGCCCGGGCTGGGCAAGACCACGCTGGCCCACATCATCGCCCACGAGATGGGCGCGCGCATGGTCCAGAGCTCCGGCCCGGCGCTGGTGCGGCCGGGCGACCTGATGGGGATTCTCACCAACCTGGAGCGGGGCGACGTGCTTTTCATTGACGAGGTGCACCGGCTGGCTGCGGCGGTGGAAGAGTTTTTGTATCCGGCCATGGAAGATTTCCAGGTGGACTTTGTCCTGGACAAGGGGATGTATGCCAAGACCATCAACGTGCCCCTGAAGCAGTTCACCCTGGTCGGGGCCACCACCCGGGCCGGCTTGCTCACCGCTCCGCTGCGCGAGCGCTTTGGCATCTTCCACCACCTCGACTTCTACCCGGCCGAGGAGCTCCAGGAGATCATCCGCCGCTCGGCGCGGATGCTCGAAGTCGAGATCGAGTCGCAAGCTGTGGTAGAATTGGCCCGGCGCTCCCGGGGCACGCCCCGCACGGCCAACCGCCTGCTCCGCCGGGTGCGGGACTACGCCCAGGTGAAAGCCGCGGGCCAGATCACCGCGGCGGTGGCGGATGAGGCGCTGCTGGTGGAGGGAGTGGACCAGGCCGGGCTGGACGAGCTTGACCGCAAAGTCTTGCATACGATCATTGATTTTTATCACGGAGGGCCGGTGGGCATTGAAGCCATCGCCGCCACGCTCAATGAGGAAGTGGACACCCTGGTGGACATGGTGGAGCCTTTCCTGCTCAAAACCGGGTTCATCAGCCGGACCAGCAAAGGCCGGCGCGCGAGCAAGCGCGCCTACGACCACCTGGGCCTGGCGCCGCCCCGGGGCGGCCAGGGAATGTTTTAAGCCATGAGCGAGCAGTTGCTCAAGGAAATCCAAGAGCTGAGCCGCCAGGGATTGCCGGTGGAAAACCGCGATCTGCGCGGGGTCAAGCTGGCCCGCGCGCGGTTGCAGGGAGCCATCTTTCTCCGCTGCAACCTGGCCGGAGCCGACTTCTCCTATGCCGAGTTCGAGACCACCAGCTTCCGCGAGTGCCAGATGCCGGGCGCGGTTTTCAAAGGCGCGAAACTGCCGAAGATCAACTTCCAGGACTGTGATCTTAGTTCCGCCGATCTCCAGGGCGCTCTTCTCGAGGGCGCCAACTTCTACCGGACCAACCTTTCCGGCGCCCGCCTGGCCCAGACCGACCTGCGCACTTGCAACCTGGAAGAGGCCAACCTCTCGGCCGCCGACCTCTCCGGCGCCCTGATCCGGGGCAAGCAGCTTCTGGGCGCGAAACTGGAGGCAGCCCGGCTGCTGGACGTCAACCTGGAAGGCTCGGACCTCTCCGGCCTCAACCTGGCCGGGGTGGACTTCCGCCGCGCGCTCTTGCGACGCGCCCGGCTCCAGGGCACCAATCTCTCCCGGGCCAACCTGGAAAACGCCCAGCTCCAGGGCGCCCGGATCCAGGGCAGCCAGCTCACCCAGGCCAACTTCCGGGGCGCCAACTTTGAAGAAAGCACCGTTTCCAATTCCGATGCTTCGGGCGCCCAATTGCAGCGGGCGGCTTTGAGCCGGGTCACCTGGAAGACCGTGGACCTCACCGGCGCCGACCTCTCCGGCGCCGACCTCTCGCATTCCACTTTTCTGGGCTGCGGTTTTACCGAAACCAAGCTCCTCGGCGCCAACCTTCAGAACGTGGAAATGATCGCCGTCAGTTTCTACCGCGCCGACTTTGGCAACGCCCAGCTTAAGGGCGCGAGCTTGACCGGCGCGGATCTGGAGCTGGCCGAATTGAGCGGCGCTCAGCTCCAGGGCCTCAACCTCAGCCAGGCCAACCTGAAGGGAGCGCGGATGGAGAGCGCCAACCTGGCCGAGGCCAATCTGACCGGGGCCGACCTCACCTTCGCCTTTCTCCGCCGCGGCCGGCTCGAGCGGACCAACCTCTCCGGCGCCAACCTGACCGGGGCCGACCTCCGGGAAGCCGCGCTCCGCCGGTCCAACCTCTCCGGCGCCCGCCTGGACCGGGCCATGCTCTCCCAGACCGACTTGAGCCACGCCGATCTCTCCCGCTCCACCCTCAAGCAAACAGTGTGCGACCGGGCCAACTTTACCGGCGCCAACTTGACCGAGGCCGAGTTGCGGGAGATCCAGTTGACCCATGCCGACCTGACCGGCGCGGTCCTGGAAGGAGCCCAGATCAGCCGGCGGGAGTCCCCCTCCCGCTGCAAGACCTGCGGCGCGGTGCTGGACGGCTCCGGCCAGTGCGGAGAGTGTAAAAAACAATCCCTGGGCGCGGCCGCCCTGGGCCGGCGCTCGCGACCCATCTACCTCGCGCTCTATTTAAGCTTGCTCGCCGGTCCGCTCAATTTCGTGATCACCCCTTTGCTGGCCGCGGCCGAAAGCACGTCCGAACTTAAACTCGAGCTCTTGAGCGGCGGGGCGTTGGCCGGGCTTCTTCTGAGCCTGGTCTCCCTGATCCTGGGCCTGCTGGTCACCAATCGGCGGGTGAAGCGGGAGCGGAACCTGTTTAACGCCAACACCCTGATCGCGGCGCTGAACATTTTAGTCATCCTGGCCGCGGCGTTCCTGGCCGGCAGGCTGGGGGGATTTTAGCCGTGCCCGGCCGGGTCTTGCTCCACATTTGCTGCGGGCCCTGCGGGATCCATCCGGTGGAAGCCTTGCGCCAGGAAGGGTTCGAGGTGCAGGGCTTCTTCTACAACCCCAACATCCATCCGTTCCAGGAGTATGAGCGCCGGCGGCAGGCGCTCAAGCAGTTGGCCGAGGCGATTTCGCTGCCCATGACCTGGACCGAGGACTACGACCTGGAAAGCTGGCTGCGGATGGTGGTCTTCCGCGAGGCTTTTCGCTGCCCCTTTTGCTGGCAGCGGCGGCTGGAGCAAACCGCCCGGGAGGCGAAGGCCGGCGGGTTTGAGCGGTTCAGTTCCACCCTGCTCTATTCCAAGCATCAGGACCACGGCCGGCTGCGCGAGTTGGGGGAAGCGGTGGCTAATCAATACCAGGTGCCGTTCCTTTACCGCGACTTCCGCGAAGGCTGGAAGCACGGCATCGAGGCGTCCAAGGAGATGGGTCTCTACCGGCAACCCTATTGCGGCTGCATTTTCAGCGAGCGGGACCGGTATCAAAAGCCCGGGAGGAAATCGGGATGAGGCGGGCCTTCGCCCTGGGCGCGGCGCTGTGGCTTTGCGGCCTCCCGGCCGCGGCCCAGCCTCTCACCCGCCTTTCTCCCACCCTCGGCATCCCGGTAGTCGGAATCCTGGCCGCGTTCCTGCTCCTGGTCTTCTTCCTCTTCATCTTCCGCAAGGAGCAGAACCTCGAGGGCTACGATCCGCTGCGCGACCTGGAGACCCGCTCGCCCAAGTGGATCCAGAAAAAGGCCCAGGAACTCGCCCGCAGCGAAGCCTTCCGCACCGCGGGCGACCTGTATCTCTACCTGAAAAAATACGAAGAAGCCGCCTCCTGCTTTCTCAAGGGCAAGCAGTTGGTCAAGGCCGGAGAGACCTTGCTGGCCGCGGGCAAGATCCGGGAGAGCGCCCGGGTTTACGAAGCCCTGGAGGATTATCCCCGTGCCGCCAAGCTCTACCTGGACGCCGGAGATCCGGTGCAGGCCGCGGAAATCTTGATCAAAGCCGGCGAGATCGCGACCGCGGCCCGGGTGCTGGAGCAGGCCGGCCGATTTTCCAGGGCTGCCGAGCTCTTCCAGGAGCAAACCCTGTTCCGCCGCGCCGCGGAGTTGTTCGAGCGCGCCGAGCAATGGGACCGCGCCGGCGACGCGCTTCTGCACTGCTACCAGCGGGAGAAAGCGCGCCTGCCCGAAGAGTTGGCCGAGGCCGACGCCTGCAGCCTGGCCCGGCTCTGCCGGCGCTGCGGGGAGCTCTATGAAAAAGGCCGTCGCCCGGCCGAGGCGGTGGCGGCCTTTGAGCGCGGCGGCTTTTTGCAGGAGGCGGCCCGGGTCTACGAAGGGATGGAGAATTTCGGATCCGCTTCCGATGCCTACCTGCGCGCGGGCCTGCCCTTTGAAGCCGCCCGCTGCCTGGAACGGATGGGGCAGTCTCGGGCCGCGGCTTCGCTCCGCGCCAGGACTTACCTGGAAAAGGGCCAGAAACGCGAGGCCCTGATTCACCTCGAGCAGGCGGAGGAGTTCGAGACCGCGGCCGCGATTTACCAGGAGCTGGGCGAGACCGTGCGCGCCGGCGAGGCCTGGGAACGCGCCGGCCAATCCGCCCGCGCGGCCCAAGCCTTCCTGATGGTGGACAACTGGGAGCGCGCCGCCGAGAACCTGGACCTGGCCGGCAACTACCAGGAGGCGGCCCGCTATTTCGAGAAAGCCGGAAACTTCTCGCGCCAGGCCGAGATGTACGAGAAGGCGGAAGCGTTCTACCTGGCCGGGGAAAATTATTTCCGTCGGGGTCTGTTCGATCGGGCGATCCGGGTGCTCCAGCAAGTGGAGCGCCCCGACCCGGATTTTTCCCGGTCCTGTGCGCTGCTGGGCGAAATCTTTCGGGAAAAGGGCATGCTCAAACTGGCACGCGACAGCTTCCGGCTGTCCGTGGAAAACCAGGAGATTTCCCGGGGCAACCTGAACACTTACTACCAGATCGCCGTGTGTTCGGAGCGCCTGGGCGACAACGCCGAGGCCATGGCCCTCTATGACAAGATCCTGACCGTGGACTATCATTTCCAGGACGTGGCCAGCCGGATCAACGCGCTCAAACAGACCCGCACCGAGGTGGAGAGCCGGCCCTCGGAAGCACACTTCCAAGACACCCAGGCCATGGGCGAGAGCACCGCCCCGGTCTTGCTCGAGCGCACCGCGGAGACCCGGTACGAGATTATCGAAGAGATCGGCCGCGGGGGCATGGGCATTGTCTATCGCGCCCGCGACACCATCCTCGACCGCATCGTCGCCTACAAGGTGCTGCCGGCCAACCTCAAGGACCACCCCCAGGCGCTCAAGAACTTTTTCCGCGAGGCCAAGAGCGCGGCCAAATTGAACCACTCCAACATCGTCACCGTTTACGACGCCGGCGAAGAGGCCGGGACCTACTACATCGCCATGGAATACATCGAGGGCCAGACCGTCAAGGAGATCATCAACCGCGAGGGCCGGCTGCCGATCAAGGCGGTGCTGGTCATCGCCGGCCAGATCTGCCGGGCCCTGGAATACGCCCACCAGCGCAAGATCGTCCACCGCGACATCAAGTCCTCCAACATCATGTGGACCCCGGACAAGCAAGTCAAGATCATGGACTTCGGCCTGGCCAAGGTGATCGAGGAAGTCAAAGGCTACCAGACCCTGGCCTCGGGCACGCCCTATTACATGTCGCCCGAACAGGTGCTCGGCCAAAACGTGGAATTCAGCACCGACCTCTACTCCCTGGGCATCACCCTCTTCGAGATGGCCGCCGGCGCCCTGCCCTTTCGCCACGGCGAAGCCGCTTACCATCACGTCCATACCCCCCCACCCGAAGTCAAAAGCATCCTCCCCGAGGTTCCCGACAGCCTCAACTCGATCATCCTCCGCCTGATGCAGAAAAACCCGAATGACCGCTACCCCTCCGCCCGCGAGGTCTTCGAGGCGTTCAAACAAGTGAGGGTGTGATCCTGCTTGTGACCTGGAGATGAATGACCCCGGCAACTGGCGCGTGCGGCCCTACCAGCCCGCGGACCGGGCCCTGGTGCGCTGGATTTGCGCGGAGACCGGCTTTCTCGGCGAGCCCCAGGAAAAGGTGGTTCTTGACCGCGAGGTCTTTACCGACATGTGGTCCGCCTACTGGACCGACCGCGAGCCGGAAAGCGGTTTCGTAGCCGAGTGCGAGGGCCGGGTGGTCGGGTATCTCCTCGGCTGCGTGGACACCGACCGCTACGAAAGGGTCTTCAACCAGGAAATGGCCCGGCCCCTTCTCTGGAAAGCGCTCCGCCGGGGCTTTTTCCTCCGGGGTAAAAATCCCGGTTACATCTACCGGATGGTGCGAAGCCTGCGCCGGGGCGAGTTCAAGGCGCCGATGCGGGCCATCAAACATGAATACCCGGCCCACCTGCACATGAACATCGCGCCCCCGGAATTCCGCGGCCGCGGCCTGGGCCAGGCGTTGCTGCGCGCCTACCTCGATTATCTCCGGGCGCGGGGAGTCAAAGGACTGCACCTCGGCACCACCTCGCACAACCAGCAGGCCGTGCCCTTTTATCTCGCCGCCGGCTTCCAGGAGATTTTCCGCAGCCGCATTACCTGTTACGACCACGCGGTCCCGGACCCGCCCGTCTATCTCCTCTACTTCGGCATGAAATTGTAACGGCCACGCGGCCGTGCCTCCGGATTCCCAGGGATCAAGCTCCTGGGCTATTTCGACCGCGCCGGCGGCCCCGAAGGTTTTGCGCGTTTAATTTTCCCCGGTGAATTCGATATAATGGTGCCAGACGATGGACCTCCTGAACTTCATCCTCATGGCCATGATGATCTCGCTTTCCGGCGTGCTCATGCCCGGACCGATCACCGCGGTCTCGGTGGCCGGCGGCGCCCGCTCGCCCCACGCCGGCGGACTGGTGGCGCTCGGTCACGCGGTGGTGGAGTGGCCGCTGATGGCCGCCATCTACTTCGGGGTCGGGGCCCTGTTCAAGCTGCCGGGCGTCAGGATCGGCCTGGGGATCGTGGGCGGCCTGGTCCTGCTCGGGATGGGCATGGACATGCTCCGCCATTATAAAAAGGCGGGAGTGAGCGAACATCCCTCCGCTTCCTCGCCCTTCCTGGCCGGGATCCTGCTCAGCGCCGGCAACCCCTACTTCCTGGTCTGGTGGGCCACGGCCGGCGCCGCCCTCGTCGGCCAGTCGCTTAAGTTCGGCGTCGTCGGCTTCCTGCTCCTCATGGTCTTCCACTGGCTCTGCGACCTCATCTGGTATTACTTCCTCTCCGCCCTCGCCTTTCGCGGCGGCAAATTCTTCGGGCAAAAACTCCAGCAAGCCGTCTTTATCCTGTGCGGAATCGCGCTCCTTTACTTTGCCGGTTACTTTATCGTCAAGGCCGCGATGGAATGGACCGCGTGAGGATAATACCAGGAGGAGGTTGGGTATGAACTTCGATCAAGTAGGCCCCCAAAACACCGAGGCGACCCTGAAGATCGCGGTGGCCGCGGCCCGGGAGCGGGGTATTGCTCACCTGGTGGTCGCTTCCACCAACGGCGACACCGCCCGGGCCGCGCTCTCCGCCATCGCCGGCACTTCGCTCAAGCTGGTGGTGGTCACCCACAACGTGGGCTTCGGCCAGGAAGACAAGGACGAGTTCGATCCCGCGGTGCGCGCGCAAGTGGAGCAAGCCGGCCACCGGGTGCTGACCGCGACCATGGCCACCCGCAACCTGAACAAGGCCATTTCCACCAAGTGGGGCGGCTATTCCCAGACCGAGCTGGTGAGCGCCGCCCTGCGCATGCTCGGCCAGGGGATCAAGGTCTGCGCCGAGATCGCGGCTATGGCCTGCGACGCCGGGCTAATTCCTTTCGCTGACGTGGTGGCCGTGGCCGGCACCGGCAAAGGCGCGGACACCGCGGTCGTGATCCGGGCCAATTCTTCCAACCGCTTTTTTGACCTCAAGTTCAAGGAAATCCTGTGCAAGCCGAGGAACTTCTGATTTGGGATTTTAGATTTTATAAACTTTAGAACTTTTTTGGAAAGTGGCCCTTGAACGCTGCTATGGAGTGCGACACTTTAGTGTCGCTTTGCTTCGCGGCAATTCATTGCCGTCCTCAGCTTGGGGGACAGACATTCCTGCCGGTCAACCTTGATGCCCGCCGATCAATCGGCGGAGCAAAAGCGGCGATAAATCGCCGCACTCCAAAAACCCCGCCTTCTATTCAATAATGAATTAGGAAGCCCCCCGCCCGCCCGCACAGACTTTCCCGCCGGTCAACCTCTAGAATTGCTTATGCAAAAATGTAAAGTTTAAAGTAAAGCTCCGACCCCAATCACAGAATTCAGAACCCAGTTTCAAGAGCTACCGGGCGCACCGAAAACCGTGGTGCCCGCTCCGGTAATCGGGTACGACCCTGACGCGATTGGACGCGCGCTCGAGCTCGGCATAGTGGTTCCACGAGCCGCCCCGCAACACCCGAAGCGTTCCAGACCCTGCTCCTGGAGGGTTCTGCCCCGGACTGCTCAAATAATAATTCTCCCCATACCAATCCGCCACCCATTCCCACACGTTTCCCGCCATGTCCAATGCCCCATACGGACTCGCCCCGGCCGGCTTGCTCCCCACCGTCCACGTCTTATCTTCCGGGCAATCCGCAAAGTTGGCCAGCGAGCAAGTCGGCAATTGATTGCCCCACGGATACTTCCTCCCGTCCGTCCCTCGCGCCGCCGTCTCCCACTCCGCCTCCGTGGGCAGGCGCTTCCCCGCCCACCCGCAATAACTCCTCGCGTCCTCCCAGCTCACCCCCACCGCCGGCTGGCGCGCCGCCTCAAATCCTCGATAGAATTTCCCCTCCTTCCCGCCAAACCTGTAATCACTTGATGAATCATTATACTCCGGCGGCCGGCACGCCCCCGCCTGAAAACATTCCAGGTATTCGCCGTTCGTCACCTCATACTGGTCAATATAAAACGCATCCAGATAAACCTGGTGATACGGCTTCTCATCCGCCTCGCATTGATTATCCACTTGCTCATTGCACCCCATCCAGAACTCACCCGCCGGCACCAACACCATCGGCCCGCCGGCCTTTTGGCCGGGGGCGCGGGTGACCTCACCCGCGCGGGGGCCGGAATATTTCTTCAAGGTGTAACTTTTCGAAACCGCCTTGTTGGGCTGAATCTCCACCTCTTCCCCCGCGCTCTCATACCCCTCCTTGTTCAATTCTACCCGGTGCTTGCCCGGACTCAAGGCGCCGGTGTAGGTGGTCACGCCCTTCTTCTCTCCATCAATCTTCACCTCCGCCCCTTCCGGGATCGAAGTCACCAAAATTTTCCCGGGCAAGCCGGCCAGCTCGATGGCTACCGCCTCAGTCTGCTGATGGCCCACTTCCACCTGCTTCTCGGCCGGCTGGTAATTTTCCGCCTGGGCCTTGACCGTGTGCGGCCCGGCCAGAACCCCTTCCAGCTTCTTGGGCGAGACCCCCGCGTATTTATCGTCCACAAATATCTGCGCGCCGGTCGGGGTGGTGGTGATATCAAGCGAGCCGGTCTGTTTTAAGAGCCGTTCCGAGACCCGGAAAGTCTGATTGGCGGTAACCACGACTTCTTTCATCAAGGGGCTGTAGCCCTTTTTCATGAGCGAGAGGGAGTGAGAGCCGGCAGGGATGCCGGTCAAGGTGGCCGGGGTTTTGCCTTTGAACTCAGCGTCCAGATAGATTTCCGCGCCGGGGGGCTCGGTGGCGATGGCTAAAGAGCCATAACCTTTTCCAGACGGCGGAGGTTGTTTTATCCTGCCGGAATCAGGTTCGGGTGAAGGTGGCGGTGATGGCTCGGTCAAACCGGTTTCGCCGAAGTGCTCGCGGATTTTATTGCCCGCGGCGGAAGCGAGTTGTTCCAGTTCATCTTCTTTGCAAGCGCATCTTTCTTTGAAGGTGTTTTCAACTGCGCCGGTTTCAACGTCAATCAGGTTGACGGTCAAGATGTAAAGCGAGCCGAGCTTGCTCAAATCCCCCACCACCATTTTCTGGGCCTGGACCAGCTTGCCAATCTCGACCTGGCACATGGTGGAATCGCAGGCATCGGAGATGTTCTGGGCCTGGCGCTTCATCACCTCCTTGAGCATGTCTTCCCGGATGTAGATCAGTTTCGGCGACTGGGAAAGCTCATACCCCAAAAGCGAGCCCATGGTTTGGGCCAGCGATTTGTCCACCCCGCCGACGGCCTTGATCGGATAAACCGCGACGCTGGTCTTCTTGGCCGGCGGAGATTGAGCCAGACCGAGGAAGCCGAGGAAAAGAAAAAGCAGGGATTTGCTAATTTTGGGCATGCTCAGACCTCCATTCCATCTGGGATTAAATCTAACCCAAGGCCCAAAGAAATTCAACTTCTATTTTGCCGGCCTCTTGCGCCCGCAAAATTTCACTTCCTGAGCCGTTTATGTTAATCTGATTACAAAGCTCATGACCAATCTGATGATTTTGACCCTCTTCGGGGGCGTGCTCCTGCTCCTCTACGGGATCCAACTGGCCGGCGAGGGGCTGAAAGAAGCGGCCGGCGCCCAGATCAAGAGCGCGTTCCGCACCCTGACCCGCAACCGGGTGGCCGCGCTCTTCACCGGGGTGGGCGTTACTTTCCTGCTCCAGTCCAGTTCCGCCACCACCGTGCTCCTGGTCGGGTTTGTGGACGCCGGACTGATGTCCCTGGCTCAGACGATGGGCGTCATCCTCGGCGCCGACGTGGGCACCACCCTGACCGTTCAGCTCATCGCTTTCCGCATTGAAAACCTGGCCGTGTTCATCGCCGGCGTGGGCCTGTTGCTCATGTTTGTCGGCAGCCGGCCCGAGCGGAAAAGCCTGGGCAAGGGCATCCTCGGGTTCGGGTTGATCTTCCTTTCCATCAAGATCATGGCCGAAGCCATGGCCCCGCTCCGGGAAAACCTCTTGTTCCAGGACTTGCTCCTGGCCGTGGGCCAAAACCCCTTGGCCGGAATCCTGGTCGCTGCCGCTATCACCGCCATTCTCCACTCCAGCGCCGCCACCCTGGGCCTGGTGATCACCCTGTCCCTGCAAGACCTGATCACCCTGCCCGCGGCCTTGCCTATCATCCTGGGCGCGAACATCGGCACCTGCATCACCGCCTACCTGGGAAGCCTGCGCGCCAAATCCGACGCCAAGCGGGTGGCCTGGGCCCACATCCTGTTCAAGGCGCTCGGCACCCTGCTGGTCTTTCCCTTCCTCGGCCCCTTTGCCCGGCTCACCGAACTTACCTCCGCGGACCTCGCCCGCCAAATCGCCAACGCCCACACCATCTTCAACCTGGGTCTGGCCCTGGTATTTTTGCCTTTTACCGGGGCGATCACCCGCTTGACCCGGGTGATCGTGAGCGAGAAAGCCGAGCCAATCGAAGAAAAGTTCGCGCCCAAATACCTGAGCGCCTCCGCCTTGAGCGACCCCAGCCTGGCCCTGGCCCAGGCCGCGCGCGAGGCCCTGCGCATGGCCGAGGTGGTGCAGGACATGCTCAAGCTCAGCCTCGATGCCCTGCTCGGACACAGCCGCGAGCTGATCGAGCTGATTGAAAACATGGACGACCGGGTGGATCTCCTCGACCGGGCCATCCGCTTCTTCCTCACCCAGCTCTCGCGCAAGGCCCTGACCGAGGAAGAGGCCGGCCGGCAGATGGAGATCCTGCAACTGGTCAGCAACCTGGAGAGCGTGGGCGACGTGATTGACAAGAACCTGATGGAGCTGGCCAAGAAGCGGCTGAACAAGCAGGTGGAGTTCTCCGCCGAGGGCCGGCAGGACATCCAGGAGCTGCACGCCAGGGTGCTGGAGAACCTGGAGCTGGCGCTCTCCGCCTTCACCGGCCGTGACCAGGAGCTGGCCCAGAAAGTTTTGCGCCACAAACCGGCGATCCGGGAGTTGGAGCAGGATCTCTACCAGCGCCACATCCAGCGCCTGGAAGCCGGGCTCTCCGAGTCGTTTGAAACGTCCTCCATCCACCTCGACGTGATCGCCAACCTCAAGCGCATCAACTCGCTGCTCACCAACATCATCTATCCCCTGGTGCAATCCCCGGAAGCTCCGCTCCGCTAGTCGCGGCCGCCTTCCATCGGGTTTCAACCCCGCCTTTTCAATGTTACAATGTTCTGGCGTGAAGCAGCCGGCAACCCAGGACCTGGTCCGCTTCTATCGCCTGCCGCACGAGCGGATCGTGGATTTGATCTTCCTGCTCGAAGGCTACGAGGGCATCGCCGTGCCCCGCACCCTGGACAAGGAACAGGGCATCATCGAGCTTTTGATCGCGCCCGACTTTTTGCCGGAGCTCGAGGCCCTGCTCCGCGACCTGCGGGAGGAGCTCCAGATCAGCGAAATCCCCAAGCCCGATCACACCAAGAGCAAAAGCATCCTCGACTGATGAACCCTTCGCCTGACCCCGGAGTAGAACAAGCCCACGGCTCCCAGCCCGGCCGAGGACATGCGATTATCCTGGCCGGTATTCTCCTTTTCGCCCTCATCCTGAAACTCCTGCACCTGGGAATCGTCCAAAATTATCCCCTGCTCGAACCGCGCGGCGACCTGGACCCGAAATATTATTTCGACTTCGCGCTCCGCGTGATGCACGGCGACCTCCTCGCCGGCCCCGACGTCTTCTTCATCTCCCCTTTCTATATCTATTTCCTGGCCGCGGTCTTTGGGCTGATCGGATCGCGCGTGGTCATGGCCTACGTGGTCCAGACCCTGCTCGGCACCCTGGCCATTGCCCTGATCTACCTCGCCGGCCGGCGCGCCTTCGGGCCCCGCGCCGGGCTCTTCGCCGCGGCCCTGATGGCGCTGGACGGAATCCTCACCTTTTACGAGGTCACCCTGCTGCCCGAGGCCGTGACTCCGGTTCTCACCGCGCTTTTACTATGGCTTCTGGTCAGGGCCCAGACGCGCCCCACCGTTCCTGCTTGGCTCCTGGCCGGCATCTCGCTGGGTCTTTTGGGCCTGGACCGGCCCAATGCCCTGCTCTTCGCGCCGATCGCCGCGCTTTTCGCGCTCTTTGCGCTCAGGCCCCTCCGTCTGGCCTCCCTGCGCCCGGTTGCGGCCCTGGCCCTGGGAGCAGCCCTCTTCATCCTGCCGGTGACGCTGCGCAATTACGTAATCGGCCAAGACCTCGTGCTCATCAGTTCCCACGGCGGGATGAACTTCTACATCGGCAACGGCCCCGGCGCGATCGGCACCTACCAGTCGCCGCCCGGCGTCGCCGCCAGCATCACCGGCCAGATGAGGGACACCCGTCGCATCGCGGAAGCGGCCGAGGGCCGGGCGCTGAAGCCCTCCGAGGTCTCCGACTATTACTACCGCCTGGCCTGGAACTTTCTCCGGGCCCACCCCCTCTGGTGGATCAACCTAAACCTGCTGAAAATCATTTACCTGGTGAACGGCGCCGAGGTGGGGCTCAACCTGAGTTACGCCTTTTTCCAGGAGGAAGTCTCCTGGCCGCTGAAAGTTCTTTTCGCCGGCTTCGGCGTGATCTTTCCTCTCGGCATCCTCGGCCTGGGCCTGGCCCGCAAGCGCTCGGCCCCGGTCGCGATCCTCGCCGCGTTCCTGGGCGTCTATGCCGCCTCCGTCGTCCTCTTCTTCGTCGCCGACCGCTACCGCATCCCGCTGCACCTGCCGCTCCTGCTCTTTGCCGGCTTCGCGCTTGACCGCTGGCTGACCTTGGTCCAACACCGCGCTTGGGTCACGGCCGCGGTACTCCTTGCTGCGGGTCTGGCCTTAGGCTGGCTCGCGAACCTGGACCAAGGTCTGGAACAAGGCAAAGACCTGATGAGGACCGATCTCATTCTCTACGATATTGAGAATTACCATTTTGACCAGGCGCGCGCCGAGATCGCGAAGCTTTCGCCCCTGGGCCAGGAGTCCGCCGCCATCCAGCTCAAGCTGGGCCAGGCCTTCATGATCCGCAACCAATTCACCGACGCCCTCGAACACCTGGAGACCGCGGCCCGCCTCGACCCCAAGCTGGCCGAGACGCACCAGATGGCCGCCCTGATCTGGATCCAGAAAATGGACTATGCCCAGGCGCTCCCGCACTTGCAAGCATGGTTCTGGCTCAAGCCCGAGGATATCCAGGCCGGCGTCAGCCTGGCCACGGTTTACTCCAAGCTGGGCCAGCCCCAGCAAGCCATCGAGGTATTGCGCGGCTTGATCCACACCCTTCCGGACGAAGCATCGCTGCATTATTTCCTCGGGGTGTTGAGCAACACCCATGGCGACCGCGGCGAGGCCATCCGGGAGTTGGAGCGAGCCGTGGCCCTCAGCCCGGATACGCCGGAATACCGCGCCACGCTGGAAAAGCTCCGGGCTTCTTCCCCGAAATGACCTATTTCCTCGATCCTGAAGCAAGTTGACTTTTTACCGCCAACCGATAACATAAGGCCATGCTTGAACAACTGGATGGAGAGACCATCCTGCGCCAGGCTCTCCGCCGGGGCGGCGACTGGGCCGACATCTTTGCCGAGCGTAAGCAAACTACCCTGGTCCAGTTGGAAGCCGGCAAGATCGAGAAAATCTCCAACGGCGTCACCCTCGGCGCCGGCGTCCGCCTGGTCCAGAATTTCCGCACGGCTTATGCCTATGCCAACGGCCTCGCCGGCGACACGCTCCTGGAGCTGGCGCGGACGGTCAGCCAGGCCGGCCTGGACCAGGGCGATCGGCCTCAAATCAGCATCGCCATTCAAAACTGGCAGGCGCCGGTGATCTCGCCTCTCCGGGTCCCGCCGGATGGCGTGGCTTTGTCCGAGAAAGTGGCCAAACTCTGGGAGGCGGACCAAGCGGCCCGCGCCGTGGACCCGCGCGTCCGGCAGGTGCGGGTGGTCTATGCCGACCAGGGCCGCGAGGTGGCGGTGCAGAACAGCCGGGGCTTTTCCGGCACGGACCAGGTGACCCAAACTATTTTTTACGTGCTGGTCATCGCCGGCGAAGGCGACCTGCTCCAGACCGGGTACGAGAGCCACGGCGGCACGAACGGCTTCGAGATTTTTGAGGCGCGGCCGGTGGAGGACGTGGCGCAATGCGCGGCCGCGCGGGCGGTGCGCATGCTCTCGGCCCGCAAAATCAAGGGCGGCCCCATGGCGGTGGTGCTGCACAGCGAAGCCGGGGGCACCATGATCCACGAGGCCATCGGCCACGGCCTGGAAGCCGATCTGGCCACCGAGGGCTTGAGCGTTTATTCCGGCAAGATCGGCGAAACCGTCGCCTCGCCGCTCATTACCGTGCTGGATGACGCCACGCTCCCGGGCCGGCGCGGCTCCTTCGGCATGGACGACGAGGGCACCCCTTCGGAGCGGACGGTGCTGGTCGAGCGGGGAATTCTCAAGGGCTACCTGATGGACCGGCTCCGGGCCTTGAAGACCGGGGGCAAGAGCACCGGCAACGGCCGGCGCGAGTCCTATCGCCACCTGCCGGTGGTGCGCATGAGCAATACCATGATCGCGCCGGGGTCCGCGGACCCGGAGGAAATCATCCGCAGTGTTTCCCAAGGGCTCCTGGTCAAACGCATGGGCGGAGGCCAGGTCAACACGGTCAACGGCGATTTCGTCTTCGATGTGGAAGAGGGCTACTTGATCGAAGGCGGCCGGGTGAGCGAGCCGGTGCGGGGCGCGACCCTGACCGGGAACGGGCCGGAGATTTTGAAGCAGATTGACCTGGTCGGGTCCGACCTGGGCTTCGGGCTGGGCACCTGCGGCAAAGACGGCCAGGGCGTGCCCGTGGCCGATGCCCAGCCGACCCTGCGGATTCCGGAGATCATTGTTGGAGGTGAGGGGTGAGAAAGCGCTGCCTGATGGTCATGTTGATGATAATTCCGGCGTTGGGCGGCTTAAGCTCTTGCGCCAAGCCTTCCCGCGAGATGCGCATGGTGGTCCAGGAGTGCGAGAAGATTGACCAGGTCGCCTCGGTCAAGAAAAAGAACCCGGCTTTGGCCGCAGCCCTGGGACTGGTCTTTGGAGGCGGCTCTTTTTACACCCGGCAGTATGAGCTGGGCCTGCTCGATGCCTTGACCTGGCCGCTCTCCATCCTCTGGGATCCCTTCATCGGGCACCTGGGCGCCAAGCGCATCAATGACGAAGCCACGGTGGACGCCTGCCGCCAACTCCGCTGGCAAAAGCGCCAGGCTTCTGCACCCGTCGCGCCGGCGCCGCTGCCGCCAGCCCCTTAACCCAAAGGCCAAGCCAGCTCATCGCCGGGCGGCCTTTGGCCGAGCCCGGCGAATCTGAATCGAAACTGAAAGAGATCACGATGGAGAAGTTTTTTTATCCGGAGAGCGTGGTCGTAATTGGCGTCTCCAACCGCCCGGGCAACCTGGCCACGGGCGTGATCCACAACCTCCAGCATTTTGGTTTTTCCGGCCGCTACTACGCGGTGGGCCGGGAAGAAGGCGAGGTGCTGGGCGTCCCCATCCATGTTTCCTTGGAGGAGATCGAGGACCGGATTGACCTGGCCGTGATCCTCACCCCGACGGCCACGGTCCCCGCGATTTTCCGCGAGTGCGCGGCCAAGGGCATTAGCCGGCTGATCATCGAGTCCGCGGGTTTCCGCGAGTACAAGGACGATTTCCGCCGGATTGAGGACGAGCTCCTGGCGGTTTGCCGGGAACACGGCCTGCGCTTCATCGGGCCCAACTGCATCGGCACCATGAACTTTGCCCGGCACATGTGCCTGCACTTTTCGCCCCAGCGCATCCTGCCCCGGCGGGGCGGGGTCGGACTCGTGTCCCAGAGCGGCGGCATCACGGTGTGGTTCAGCCATCTTCTCAGCCGTGAGGGGGTGGGGCTGAACAAGGCGGCCTCGGTGGGCAACAAGCTCAACGTGGATGAGGCGGACCTCCTGGAATATTTTCTCCGGGACCCGGAAGTGCAGATGCCGATCCTTTACCTGGAAGGGTTCAGCCGGGGACGCCGGCTCTTGGACCTGGCCCGCGGCTCGGACAAGCCGATCCTGGTCTGGAAAAGCAACGCCTTCCCCCAGAGCGCCGGCATCGCCCTTTCGCACACCGCGGCGATCCTCGCCGACGACCGGGTGGCGGACGCGGCCCTGGCCCAGGCCGGGATCTGGCGCAGCCGCGACGCCCACCATTTCACGGTGGCGGCCAAGGCGCTCTCGCTCAAGCCCATGAAGGGCAACCGCCTGATGCTCATCGCCCGCAGCGGCGGCCACGCGGTGATGTGCGCCGACCGCGCCGCCGGGCACGGCTTTGAGCTGGTGAAACCTCCGGCCGAGTTCTTCGAGGCGATCAACCGGATCGCGCCCGAGACCCGCATCACCCGCCAGAACCCGCTGGATATCGGCGACGTCTTTGACGCCACTTGCTACGACCGGATGGTGGAAGCGGCGCTCCAGATCCCGGGCCTGGACGGGCTGGTTTTCTTGCAGTTGCTGACCCCCATCGAAAATAACCAGCGCTCGGATGCCATGATGAAGCGGGTGGCGGCCCTGGCCGCATCGGCCTCGGTCCCGGTGGGCATCGGCTACATCATCCAGGGCGGCGACACCGCGCCTCTCAAGCAGGCGCTTGATTACCCGATCTTTGATAACCCCGACGACACCCTGGACGCTCTGGCCATCGCCCGCGATTATTGGCGGCTGAAAGCGCGGGCGCGGCGGGAGCGGAAATTTGAGGAGCTGAATCGCGATCAGACTCAGGCCGCGACGATCGTCGGCCGGGCTCAAGGCCGGCTCTTGGCCGCGGACCAGGCCCTGGAACTGCTCGCGGCCTATGGCATTGCGGTCCCGCCGTGGCGCCGGGCTGCGGGACCGGAATCAGCCGCGCCGGCGGCGAAAGAGCTCGGCTTCCCGGTGGCTCTGAAAGCGATCTCGGCGCAAGTGTCGCACAAGACCGAGGCCGGCGCCGTGGTCCTGGATCTCAAGACCGCGGACGAGATAACCGAGGCGGCCCGGGCCATGGCGGACCGGCTGGGACCGGCGCTGCCCGCAGCCGGTCGGGAAGGTTACCTGGTGCAAAAGATGGCGGGGCCGGCAGTGGAGTTGATCCTCGGCGGCAAGCGTGATTTGAGCTTCGGGCCGGTGCTGATCCTGGGCCTGGGCGGGATCTTCGCGGAGGTATTGGACCGGGTGGTGATCCGGCTGCTGCCGATCGACCGCCAGGAGGCGCGGGAGATGATCGAGGATCTTCCCGGCCTGGCCTTGCTCAAAGGCGCGCGCGGCCAAGCGCCGGCCGACCTGGAAGCGCTCGCCGATCTGATTCTGCGCGCCGGCCAGATCCTCCTCGATCACCCGGCCATCCAGGAGCTGGACCTGAACCCGGTCCGGGCCTATCCCGCGGACGCGCTCGCCCTGGACGCGCGGGTCATCCTTTCGACACCGGAAACCTAATTACGGGGAAATTTCAAACGGGTTGGCCGCGGGATGCTGGCGACCCTTGCCGACAAAGACTCGATCGGGTCGGGGCTTGCCATCAATACGCAGGTCAAATGGGATGCTCTCCAGATGAAAGATAGTGACATGCTTGCCCACTCGCCTCATATAGCTTATGATCCTTTTATCTGGCAAGGGAGATCAAGATGATTCCGATCGTGCTGTTTGTGGGCAAGTCCGGGGCCGGCAAGACCACCCTGGTGGAAAAGGTGATTGCCGAGCTGGTCCGCCGCGGCCGGCGGGTAGCCGCGATCAAGCATGCGGCGCATTCGGTGGACCTGGATCATCCGGGCAAGGACAGCACCCGTTTTTCGGCGGCCGGGGCCGCCGCCGTCGCCATCGTGGGCAAGGACCAGATCGGGTTTTACCGCCGGACCCCGGAAGAATGGAGCCCGGAGACCCTGCGCGACCGGCTCTTCGAGGAAGTGGACGTGATCGTGGGGGAAGGTTTCAAGGAGGCACGGTTGCCCAAGGTGGCGGTGGTCCGCGAGGCGGCGGGGTTGGAGGAGGGGCTGGACCGGGCCGGGTTGTTGGCCATTGCCGCGGACACGGGAGTGGCTCCGGATCTGAAGGTGCCGCGTTATGCGCTCGAGGATATTTCCGGCCTGGCCGACCTGGTGGAGGCCCAAATCCAGACGCAGGCGGGAAAGCGGGAAGTCACCCTTTACGTCAACGGCCGGCGGGTCGTGATCAAGCCCTTTATCAAGGACTTTTTCCTCAACACCATCTGCGCCATGGTGGATTCGCTCAAGGACACCGAGGATGCCCGCCGCATCGTCATTGCCATTGATCGGGCGAGAAACCGTGAGGAGTAACTCCCCGCTCGCGGCTCACGCGGTTGGGTTTTTCTCCAGATAGTCGCGCAGGCGCTGGCGGAGGAAGGCGCGGGAGCGATAGAGCTGAGACTTGAGGGCGGAGACGCTAAGCTGGAGCTGGCGGCTGAGTTCGAGGTCGCTGAAGCCGTAAAGGTTTTTGAGCAGGAAGGTGCGGGCCTTGCCTTCCTCCAACTCGGCTAACGCCGAGAGAATCTGGTCGCCCAGCTCTTTGCGGGCCAGTTCCTGTTCCGGCTCTTCCGCCCAATGGAGGGTCCCGGCCCATTCGCCGACCGGAAGGTTGACGCCTGTGCCCGCGTCTTCGAGTTCACCGATAGTATCCTCAAAGTTGAGGTAGTTTTCGCGTTTCTTGGAGCGGAGCCGCATCAGGGCCGTGTTCACGGTCACTCGATACACCCAGGTGCTGAGCTGGGATTGTCCCTGGAAAGAGTCCACCCGCCGGAACACGGCGAGCATCACTTCCTGCACCACTTCCTCGGCCTCGGTGGGGTCGTTCATGAACCTGAGCGCGAGCTGATAGATCCGGGTGCGATAAAGCTTGAAAAACTCGGCAAAGGCGCGGTCATTGCCTTGTTTTAGCTGCTGGATCCATCGTGCTTCCTGCTGGCTCATTCCGGATTCCTTTCTCGATAGCCGTGAAGGGGAGCAAACCCTATGCCAAAGAAAGAACCCGGGCTGAGCTCAAAAATTTCAGGTTAATTCTCAGGTTAGACCAGAAGCGATGCGAAAGGAGAAAAAGGGCGAGGCGAAAAAGTCAAAAAATTGACGGCGCCGGTCGAGAAAAAAACCGGGGGAAGGATTTGCCCTTCCCCCGGTGCAAGGCATGCTAGATCAGATCAAAGTTAGGGTGTGAAAGGAATATCGGTCCACTCGGCTTCGCCAGCCAAGGGTTCGCCAAGAGCCGGGCAAGCCGCCCAGTCCACCGACACGAACCTGTAAGTTCCCCTCATTGGGGTCGGTACCCCCTCAAGGTTCGATAGGTCCCAAGATTTTGTAATTGAAAATACCCTTGATCGCCTTGCGGTCGCTTTGGAGGCGGATAAGCTCCCGGGCAATCTCCTCATTGTCCTTGCCTTCGGAAAGCTCGCGCCAGTAAAAGCTCAAGCTCTTCAGCTCGGCGATCAGCTCTTCCCGCGAGCGTCGCGGCGCGGCCATGGCGGTCAGTGGGTCACTTGAGGAGGAGCCGGGGGCGTGGGCTGTAGCTCCGCCCCGGTTTCTTTTTCCGGGACTTCTTCTTTTTCTTCCTTTTTCGGCAACACCTGGAGCAGGCCGGTCTTGATCAGGGCCTGCCCCAGCACTTCGTCCATGTGCTCGACGAACACGAGCTCCAGCGCTTTCATCACCCGGGGCGGCACCTCGGCCAGGTCCTTCTCGTTCTCCCGGGGGATGAGCACGGTCTTGATGTTGCCCCGGTGGGCGGCCAGCAGTTTCTCCTTGAGCCCGCCGATGGGCAGGACCCGGCCGCGCAGCGTGATCTCGCCGGTCATAGCCAGGTCGTGGCGCACCGGAATCCGGGCGAGGGCCGAGGCGATGGCCGTGGCCAGGGCGATGCCGGCCGAGGGCCCGTCCTTGGGGATGGCGCCTTCGGGCACGTGGATGTGGATGTCGCACTTCTGGTAGAAATCCGTTTGCAGCCCGAGCTGGGCCGACCGGGAGCGGATGTAGCTCATCGCCGCCTGGGCCGATTCCTGCATGACGTCGCCCAGGTTTCCGGTGATGGTGAGCTTGCCCTTGCCCGCGACCGTGCTCGCCTCGATGCTCAAAAGCTCGCCGCCCATCTCGGTCCAGGCCAGCCCGATGGCCAGCCCGGTCTGGTCCTTTTCCTCGGCCTTGCCGTAGCGGAACTTGGGCACCCCCAGGTAGTTGGAGATCAGCCGGGAGTTGACGTGGATCTTTTGCTCGAGTCCCTCCTTGACCACCTGCTTGGCCACTTTGCGGCAGATGCTGGCCTGCTCCCGCTCCAGGTTGCGCACGCCCGCCTCCCGGGTGTAGCGGCGAATGATGGTGAGGATGGCGTTGTCCGAGAGGGTGAAATCAATTTTCTCCAGGCCGTGCTCTTTCTTCTGCTTGGGGACCAGCCAGTTCTGGGCAATGGCCAGCTTGTCCACCTCGGTATAGCCCTCGAGCCGGATGACCTCCATCCGGTCCTGCAAGGCGGGAGGGATGGGATGGAGCTGGTTGGCGGTGGTGACGAACATGACCTTACTGAGGTCGTAGTCGCAGTCCAGGTAATGGTCCTGGAACATGAAGTTCTGTTCCGGGTCGAGCACCTCCATCAGGGCGGAAGAGGGGTCGCCCCGGAAGTCGGTGCTCATCTTGTCCACCTCGTCGAGCAGGAACACCGGGTTGTTGACCCCGGCCCGCTTCATCCCCTGGAGAATCTTGCCGGGCAGCGCGCCGATGTAGGTGCGGCGGTGGCCGCGGATCTCGGCCTCGTCCCGCACCCCGCCCAGGGAGATGCGCACGAACTTGCGGCCGGTGGCGCGGGCGATGGACTTGCCCAGCGAGGTCTTGCCCACGCCCGGCGGCCCCACCAGGCAGAGGATGGGGCCTTTCATCTTGCCCACCAGCTTCTGCACCGCCAGGTATTCGACGATCCGTTCCTTGACCTTCTTCAGGCCGTAATGGTCCTCGTCCAGGATCTTTTCCGCCTCGGCGATATCAATCTTGTCCTCGGACCCCTCGTCCAGCCAGGGCAGGGACAAGATCCAGTCAATGTAGTTGCGCACCACCGTCGCCTCGGCCGACATGGGCGACATCAGCTTGAACTTCTTCAGCTCCTTCTTCACCTTGTCATCGGCCTCGGCAGAGAGCTTCTTCTTCTTCAGCCGATCCTCGAGCTCAGCCACCTCGCTCTTCAAGTCGTCCTTCTCGCCCAGCTCCTTCTGGATCGCCCGCATCTGCTCGTTGAGATAGTACTCCTTCTGGGTCTTCTCCATCTGCTTCTTGACCCGGGTGCGGATCTTCCTCTCCACCTGCAGGATCTCGATCTCCGACTGCATCAGGCTGTAGAGCCGCTCCAGCCGGCGGCCGGCGTTCTCGATCTCCAGGATCTCCTGCTTGTCCTCCAGCTTGAGGTTGAGGTGGGCGACGATGGTGTCGGCCAGCCGGCTCGGCTCGTCAATCGAGCTGACGCTCACCAGCATGTCGGGCGGGATTTTCCTGTTGAGCTTGACGTAGGTCTCGAAAGTCGAATTGATCGAGCGCACCAGCGCTTCCACCTCGACCGAGGACTCCTCCTGTTCCTCGACCTCTTCCACCTCGACCATGAAGAAATCCACCCGGGGCAGATACCGCCGGATCCGGCCGCGCTTCTTCCCCTCCACCAGCACCTTGACCGTGCCGTCGGGCAGACGCAAGAGCTGGATGATGGTGCCGAGGGTGCCGACCCGGTAGATGTCCTCGGGCGTGGGGTCGTTGGTCTTGGCGCTCTTCTGGGCCACGAGCAAAACCCCCTTGTCGCTGTTCATCGCCTCTTCCAGGGCGTTGATGCTCTTCTCCCGGCCCACGAACAGCGGCACCACCATGTAAGGAAAGATGATGATGTCGCGCAGCGGCATCATCGGCACGTTCTTGATCTTCATCGGAAACAAGGGACCTTTGGGATCGCTATCTTTATCAAACATGATTAACCTCGTTCCATCTCTCCTGAACCCGGCGGAAGCCGCCTCAGGCGCTCTCCACCTTGGATTCCAGCTCCAGGATGGGATCCTCGCCGTGGAGGATGACCTCCTCGTTGACCACGCAGGAACGGATGTCGCGCCGGCTGGGCAGCTCGTACATCACGTTCAGCATGATGTTCTCCAGGGTAGCTCTCAGCCCGCGCGCCCCGGACTTGCGCCGGAGCGCCTCCCGGGCCACCGCCCGCAGGGCGCCCTCGGTGAACTTGAGCTTGACGTTCTCGAAGTCGAACAGCTTCTGGTATTGCTTGATCAGCGCGTTCTTGGGCGTGCGCAGGATATCCACCAGGGCGTCTTCGTCCAGCTCGTGCAGGGCCGCCACCACCGGGATCCGGCCCACGAACTCGGGGATCATCCCGAACTTGATCAGGTCTTCCGGCTGCACCTGGTCGAAGAGCGCGCCCACGTCGCGGTCGTGGACGCCGTGGATCTCGGCCCCGAAGCCCATGGTCTTCTGGCTGACCCGGTTCTCCACGATCTTCTCCAGGCCCACGAAAGCGCCGCCGCAGATGAAGAGAATGTTGGTGGTGTTGACCTGGAGAAATTCCTGCTGCGGATGCTTGCGACCGCCCTTGGGCGGAACCGCGGCGATGGTGCCCTCCAGGATCTTGAGCAGGGCCTGCTGCACGCCCTCGCCCGAGACGTCCCGGGTGATGCTGGGGTTCTCCGACTTGCGGCTGATCTTGTCAATCTCGTCAATGTAGACAATGCCCTTTTCCGCCCGCTCCACGTTGTCTTCGGCGTTGCGGAGCAGGTTGACGATGATGTTCTCCACGTCCTCGCCCACGTAACCGGCCTCGGTCAGGCAGGTGGCGTCGGCGATGGTGAAGGGCACGTCCAGCATCCGGGCCAGGGTCTGGGCGAGCAAGGTCTTGCCGGTGCCGGTCGGGCCCACCAGGAGCACGTTGGTCTTGGCGAGCTCCACGTCGCCGGTGGCGCCCTGGGTGATGATGCGCTTGTAGTGGTTGTGCACCGCGACCGAGAGGATCTTTTTCGCCCGCTCCTGGCCGATGACGTAGTCGTCGAGGAACTCCCGGATTTCTTTGGGCGTGGGGATGGCGACGCGGCCGGGGTAAAAGTCGCGTTCCTTCTCCTGCTCCTCGGCGATGATGTCGTTGCACAGCTCGATGCACTCGTCGCAGATGTAAACCGTCGGCCCGGCGATCAGTTTCTTCACCTCTTTCTGGCTCTTGCCGCAGAAAGAGCAACTGAGCTGGTGGCTGCCGTTCCCTTTCCGGTTCGTCATGCATCCCTCCCGCCTGAGCTTTTGCCGCTGGTCCCACTGGGCTTGACCGGGCGCTCCACCACCACTTCGTCCACCAGACCGTAAGCTTTCGCCTCCTCGCCGTCCATGTAATAATCCCGCTCGGTGTCCCGAGCGATCCGAGCCAGGTCCTGACCGGTGTGCCTGGCCATGATCTGGTTCAAGTTCTCCCGCAGTTTCAAGATCTCCCGCGCCTGGATATCCACGTCCGTGGCCTGGCCGGAAAAGGCGCCCATCGGCTGGTGGATGAGGATGCGGGAATGGGGCAGCGCGTAGCGCTTGCCCTTGTTCCCGGCCGCCAGCAAGAGCGCGGCCATGCTCGCGGCCTGGCCCATGCAGAGCGTGCTCACCGCCGGCCGCACGTACTGCATGGTGTCGTAAATGGCCAGCCCGGCGCTGACCACCCCGCCCGGAGAGTTGATGTAAAGATGAATGTCCTTCTCCGGGTCTTCCGATTCCAGGAACAGTATCTGGGCGATCACCAGGTTCGCCACCTCGTCCACGATCGGGGTGCCGATGAAAATGATGCGATCCTTGAGAAGCCGCGAGAAGATATCGTAGGCCCGCTCCCCTCGGGGGGTCTGCTCAATCACAATCGGAATTAAATTCATGGTTCGGTAACAGCCGCGACCGCGTCGCTCCTTACTTCTTTTATTTTTATTTTAGCCTGTTCCAGCAAAAAAGCAAGCGTCTTCTCCTCCTCCACCTGCGCCTTCAGCCGCTTCTGATCCTCTTCCCCCGCCAGCCGGTCCTTGAGCTTATCCGGATGGACGTGCTGGCTCTCGGCCAGCTGCGCGATTTTGTTCGCCAGGTCTTCCTCGCTCACCTCCAGCTTCTCCCGGGCCGCCACCGCCTCGATCAGGTAGGCCGCCTGCACGTCCTTCTTGGCTTGGTCCTCAAACTGCTCGGCCAACTGGTGCAGCGCTTCCTCGCTCACCTGGCGCTGGCGCACCAGCATCAGGGCCGAGCGAGCCAGTTCCTCCGCCCGGCGGTGCACCGGGGAAGGAGGCACCGCGATCGGGTTCTTCTCCACCAGGCGGTCCACCACCGCCTGCTCCAATCGCCGGCGCGAACGCTCGGTGTAATAGGTCGCCAACCCCTGCCGGGTCTTCTCCCGCAGCTCGGCCAGGCTCGCGCAATTGCCTTGGTCCTTGGCAAACTCATCGTCCAGCGCGGGCAAGATCCTCTCTTTCAATTCCTTGAGGCTAACGGCGTATTCGATCGTTTTCCCGGCTAACTCGGGACGGGGATCGTCCGCGGCATAGGTCACCTCAAACGTCCGGCTTTCCCCCGGCTTCAGGCCTTTCAGGTTTTCGTGCAATTGCGGGATGGTATCGCCCTCGCCCAAGATCAAGCGCAGGCTCTTGCCCCGGTCCTTGCCCAAAGGCTTGCCCTCGCGCTTAGCCGTCAGGTCTATCACCACCAGGTCCCCCGGCTCGGCCCCGCGGCCGGGGTCCAGATCCTTGAAAGTGGCTTGCGCTTGCCGCATCCGTTCCAGGGCCTCGTCCACGCTGAGCTCCGTCACTTCCACCATTTCTTTTTCCACTTCCAGGCCCTTGTATTCGTGGAGTTCGACCGGGGGCACCACCTCCACCCGCAAGGTGTAGGTAAAATCCCGGTTCGGGTCCAAGACCCCCGGCTCGGCCGCGGGTTCGCTCGCCGGCTTGAGCTGCTTGCGTTCCAGTGCGGTCTGGAAAGTGTCCTTGATCAGTTTGGCGCCGACCTGGGTCTTCACCTCTTCGCCGAAGAGCCGCTCCAGGTGCGGCCGGGGCGCTTTGCCCGGCCGGAAGCCCTTGAGGCGCACGTTCTTGCTGAGCTCGGCGTAAAAGTCCTCCACCTCATCCTGGACCCGCTCGACCGGGATGGTCACGGTCAGTTTCTTCTCGACGGCACTAATCTCTTCCACTTCTACTTGCATTTTCTTTCCTTACCTGGATGGTGCGAGGGGGGGGAGTTGAACCCCCACGCCGAAGCACCGGATCCTAAATCCGGCGTGTCTGCCATTCCACCACCCTCGCCCGGTGATGCATTTGGAGGCGCGACTCCGCTGCTCCTGCCTCACTCCACTGAAAAATCAAAGTGATCCGCCAACCAAAGACAAAATTATTTTAGCACACCACCAGCCCCTCCGTCAAAAAATAGGTCCCAAAGGAGGGCGGTGAACCGGGCCTCTTCCCAAGGGCTTGTCCGCAGAGTCGTTACCCTGGAAAGCTCCCCCCAAAGAAAACTCATTTGTAATACAATTAGACGGAATTGATGCGCCGAGTTTGGGCCAAGATTTTGTAAAAAGGGCGGGGTTGGGTCCCTTGAATGGGATCAGTAAAGAACAGCAACCGACCCGAATTGGTGAATGGTTTCGCAAAGAATTTTGAAATCGAAAGGGCGATATCAATATTCGGGAGGCAGCTCATTGAGCTGGGCCAGGGTGAACACCGGGCCGTCCTTGCAGACATAATATTTGCCGACATTGCAACGGCCGCATTTCCCCAAGCCGCATTTCATTCGGTTCTCCAGAGTGGTAAAAGTATTTTCCGGCGTAAACCCGAACTTTTTCAGCACCGGCAGAGTGAGCTTGATCATGATGGGCGGGCCGCAGACCAGGGCGATGGTGTTGTCGCTGGCGGGAGCTTCTTTTTCCAGGATGGCGGGGACGAATCCGATTTGGCCTTTCCATTCCGGGGTTTCGCCTCCCGGGTCCACGGTGGTGAGGAGTTTGACATCTCCTCTTTTTTCCCATTCTTCAAGCTCATGTTTGTAAACCAGGTCGGCCACGGTCCGAGCACCATAAAGGATAGTGATATTCTGGTAGCGGTCGCGGAGGTCAAGCGTGTTCCAGATGACGCATCGCAGCGGGGGCAGCGCAATTCCGCCGGCGATATAGAGCAGGTTCTTGCCGAACCACTCTTCAAGGGGGAAAGTGTTGCCATAGGGGCCGCGGAAAGCGATGGTGTCTCCCACTTCCCGGTTGGCCAAGGCGGTGGTCACCCTTCCCATCTGGCGGAAAGTGCATTCCAGATATTCTTTGCGGGTGGGAGAGCTGGCGATACAAAAGGTGGATTCTCCCTCTCCCAAAACCGAATACTCTCCAAACTGGCCGGCCTGGAAGCTGAAGTTTTTGCTCTCTTCCTCGTTCTGGAACAAGAGACGAAAGGTCTTGACTCCCGGCGCCTCCTCCGTAATCTTCTCGAGGCGCATTAAATAAGGTTTATAGATATTGGGTTCGGCCATCACGGCGCCTCCATGATCGCTTGGAGGTGTTCCAGGAGGTTCATGTCCGCGGGACAGGAGCGGGCGCATCTTCCACAACCCACGCAGCCCAGCACTTCCAGTCGCTCCGGGAAGTAGGAAAATTTATGCATCAGGCGCTGCCGCCACCTTTGACTTTGAACCGAGCGCGGATTATGCCCGGAGGTGTGAAGCGTGAACAAAGAGAAACCGCAGGAATCCCAGCAGCGCAGCCGGGAGCCGGCTTCCCGGTCGGCCTCGTCCTGGATGTCAAAGCACACACAAGTGGGACAGACAAAGGCACAGGCCCCACAGCCCAGGCAGCGCAGGGATTGCTCCACCCAGATGCCGCTGTCAAAAAGGCGGGGCAACTTCTGGCTTAATTCCTTGACCTCAAAATGAGCCGGCACCTGGGCCAGGAATTTTCCCTTTTCCGCCGAAGGGGCTTCTGCGAAAAGCTCCGGCGCCAGGGAAACCAGCTCCTGGCCTTTAGCCGTGAGGATCTCCGCGAGATAATCGCCGGAGTTCTGGCGGGTGAGGAGGATATCGCTGCCTTTGGTATCTCCGGGGCCTCCGCCGACGGAGGTGCAAAAGCAATATTGATCAGACTCCCGGCAACTGATTCCGATCACCGCGGTGTTTTTCAGCCGGGATTTGAAAAAAGCATCCTGATAATCCCAGGAAAAAACCGCGTTCAGCACCGCGAAACTGGAAGCATCGCAAGGACGAAGCCCGAAGATCACGGTCGGTGGAGGATCGAGCTGGCGATCCTCGATTTTCACATCCTTGCCCTCAAACCGATACTGGAAGAGTTCCTCACAGCGCGGAAACACGGCGGATTTGGCCGAAAGCGTAGTCTGAATATATTTCGAGGCCATTGCTTCGGGCGAAGCGACCTCTTCAAACAGGATCAGCCCGGGCTGGCCCCGAGGAGCCAGAATCCGCCGGCCGCTGGCTTGGAGCTTGGCAAACAGCCCCGGCCATGAATCCTGTTTCAGTAATTTTGCTTCGGCCATCTTAAGTTACCTGATAAAATCTTCTTGATCTTCGGGTAGGAAGGTGGCCAGCGCATACTTCAGCTCGGGAGTAGTTCCGGCCCGAAGTCCGAAATCCTTGAACACTTCCTCGCCCAGCTTTCGGGTCAAAAGATTGAGCGGAATGCCCACCGGACAAGCGCGGGCACAGTCCCCGCAGTTCACGCACCTTCCGGCCAGATGCATCGCCCGCACCAGATGCCACTCCAGGTTTCCCCGGGCATGGGAAGCAGATGAAATCCACTGCGGCTGATTGCACTCCACCGCGCAGCGGGAGCAATAGCAAAGCGGACAACTGGCCCGGCAGGCGTAGCATTTCACGCAGCGGGAAAATTCTTCTTGCCAGAAATTCCATCGCTCGGCCGGAGACTTTTTTTCAATCTGCTCCAACTGCTCCCGTTCCGGAGGAGGAAGTTCCAGGGACTGAGCGGACACATAATCGGCCACGGCTTTCAGGCCGGCTAAATCCAGGAGCTGACCGTCCGGAGAAATTCCCAGGATGACCATCTGCTCGTCGGCCAGTTGACTCTCCGCGGCTAATTCTAAAATGCTCCGCAACACCGGCAGCCTGGCCACCACTGCCGGCTTGCCCAGATTCTTCACTTCCGGCTTCAGAAGATAGACGGCCAGATTCTGCCGGCACCTTTCATCCAGGATGAGCTTTTCCGTTTGCTCCGGCTGGCGGATAAAAACCGCTCGCACCGCCTTGCCCGAGCCTTCGCCATAGCCGATCACGGTCTTCACGGCTCCGCTCTCCAGGAGCTCGCGAGCTTTTTTCCGTAACTGGTCCATCCCCGATCCTCTTTTATTCGATCCCAGCCCGAGCCAGTTGCTGATAGTTCTGAAACGGGCCGAGCCGGCGAACTTCCTCCACCACCGAGTTGACCGTCTCCGCCCATTTGGCGCCTTCGGCGGCGCTCACCCAGGCGAAATGAAGCCGCCGGATATCAAATCCCAGGAAATCGAGCAATTGCCGGAAGAGGATCCAGCGCCGGCGCGCGTGATAGTTGCCGGCCGTGTAATGGCAATCGCCCGGGTGACAGCCGGAAACAATCACGCCATCCGCGCCCCGGGCAAAGGCCTTGAGCAAGAGCATGAAATCGATCCGACCGGTGCAGGGGAGTCGAATCATCCGGACATTATGGGCATACTTGATTCGGCTGGTGCCGGTGAGGTCAGCGCCGGCATAGGTGCACCAGTTGCAGACAAAGGCAACGATCTTGGGCTCAAACTCCGCCATCCTTGCAACCCCTGAACTACACGGCCATCACTTCGGCATAAACCTGCTCGTTGCTGAAACCTTGCAGGTCTAGGGCTTTTGCCCGGCACAGGGCCACGCAGGTGCCGCATCCCTGGCAGACCCCCGGATTGACCTTGGCCACGACCTTGATCAGCTTGCCGTCCCGGGTCTTGATTTCCTCGCGCTCAATCGCCTGAAAAGGACAGGCCTGCTCGCACATGAAGCACCCCTCGCAGATCGAGAAAATGGGGGGCGCGGTGCGATGGACCACGGCGATCACCGGCTCGCGGGAGAGCTCGTCCGCGGAAAACAGCGCCGCCACCTTGCTGGCCGCGCCCGAGGCCTGGGCCACGGTCTCCGGGATATCCCGGGGCGCTTGACAGGCGCCGGCGAGGAAGATGCCGGCGGTATTGGTCTCCACCGGCCGGAGCTTGGGATGCGCCTCGGCGAGGAAGTGGTAGGAGTCATAGCTCACGTGAATTTTTTTGGCCAGCTCTTCGGCCCCGGAATTCGCCACCATCGCGGTGGCCAGCACCACCAGGTCCGCCTCGATCTCGACCGGTTGCGCGCCGAGCAGAGTGTCGGCTCCTTTCACGATCAATTTTCCATCCTGCTCATAGATCCGCGACACCCGGCCCCGGATATATTTCACCCCATCCTCTTCAATGGCCCGGCGCACGAACTCCTCATACATCTTCCCCCCGGCCCGGATGTCCATGTAAAACACGTAGGGAGTGCCCTGGTGGACCTTATGCTTGTAGAGCATGGCATGCTTGGCCGTGTACATGCAGCAGATCTTGGAGCAGTATTCAATTCCCTTGGCCGGGTCCCGGGAGCCGGCGCAGGCGATGAAGACCACGGTTTCCGGCTCCTTGCCGTCCGAAGGCCGCCGGATCGCGCCCAGGGTTGGTCCGGAAGCCGAAGCCAGTCTTTCAAACTGGAGCCCGGTGATGACATCCTTATATTTACCGTAGCCATATTCCGGGAAGAACTCGGTCGAGAGCACCTCGAAGCCGGTGGTGCAGACAATAGCCCCGGTCTCGACCTCGATTATCTCATCGGGCTGGTCAAAACGAATGGCCTCGGCGGGGCAGGCTTTTTCGCAGGCTTTGCATTTGCCCTTGAGGTAATAGGTGCAGCGTTTCTTGTCAATCACCGGCTTATTCGGCACCGCCTGGGGGAAAGGAGTATAGATGGCGGTTCGCATTCCCATCGCGGCGTTGAACTCGCTCGGGATCTTCTTGAGCGGACATTTCTGGGCGCAGACCCCGCAGCCGGTGCAGAGCTTTTCATCAATGCCCCGCGCCTTTTTCCGGATCTTGACCTTGAAGTTGCCGATAAAGCCATCCACGCTTTCCAGTTCGGAATAAGTATGGAGGGTGATGTTCGGATGCTGGGCGACCTCGACCATGCGCGGGGTCAGGATGCACTGGGAGCAATCCAGGGTGGGAAAGGTCTCGGAGAGCTGGGCCATGTGGCCGCCGATGGAAGGGTCTCGCTCCACCAGGATGACTTTGTGTCCGGCGTTGGCGATATCCAGGCTGGCCTGAATCCCGGCAATCCCTCCGCCCAAGACCAGCGCGGTTTTGGTCACCGGGACCTTGATCGGGAACAGGGGCCGATTCCTTTTGGCTTTTTCCACCATGATCCGGACCAGGTCAATGGCTTTCGCGGTGGTGAGCTCGGACTTTTCGTGCACCCAGGAGCAATGCTCCCGGACATTGGCCATCTCGCACAGGAAAGCATTCAAGCCGGATTCCGCGCAAACCCGGCGAAAAGTGGGCTCATGCATCCGGGGCGAACAAGCGGCGACGATCACGCCGGTCAGACCCTTTTCCTTGATCGCTTCCCGAATCAGGCTCTGCCCCGGGTCCGAACACATATATTTATAATCAATACTGTGCACCACGCCCGGAATCCGGTTCACGGCTTCCACCACTTTGCCCGGGTCAACCGTGCCCGCGATGTTCTCGCCGCAGTGGCAGAGGAAAACTCCAATCCGGGACATCTTTACTCCTCTGACTGGCCCGCTGGTTGCGAGGCGGTTTCGGCTTTTGCCTTAGCCGCTGGTTTAGCTTTAACTGGAAACGAAACCGGGACCAGATGCTGATGCAAAGCCAGTTTCTTTTCCGGAAGACCCAGGGCCAGCCCGATGGCCTGGGTTAAATACAGCACCGGCATCGAATATTTTTTGCCAGCCCACTTCTCCGCTTTTTCCTGGCGCATGTCCAGGTTGGCGTGACACATGGGACAGGCCACAATGATCGCCTCGGCGCCCCGGCGCTGAGCGTCGGCCAGGATCTTGCTCGAGAGCTTGGCCACCAGGTCGGTGCGGGAGATCGAAAACCCGGCCCCGCAGCATTCCACCTTAAAAACCCAATCAATCGGCTCGGCCCCGATTTTCTTCATCAGCTCGTCCATGGTCCGGGGGTCTTCCGGGCGGTCAAATTGAACCACCTTGGGCGGCCGGACCAGAAGGCACCCATAATAGCAGGCGACCGGATGCTCAAAGGGCTTGGTGATTTTGCCCTTGAGACCATCCTGGAAAATTTGACCCATCACTTCCAAGATGTTCAAAACCCGCGCGGTCCCCTGATATTCCATCCCGATAATCTCGGAGACCTGCCGGCGAAGACCCTCGTCTTGCTCAAGCTCATGCCGGGTTAAGATCAAGCGGCTGTAACACGCCGAGCACGGGACCAGAACCTCGCGGAAACCGGCTCTTTCGGCCAGGGCCAGAGTCCGCGCCGGAAGCGCGAGCGCGAGCAGGCGATTCAAATTGTGCGCCGCGCTGGCGCCGCAGCAGCTCCAGTCCGGAATCTCGATCAGCTCGAGCCCGAGCGCGGGAGCGATCGCTTGCAAGGATTCATCAAACTCGCCGGCCGAGCCCTGGAGCGAACAACCGGGAAAGTATCCGAGCTTCATCCGGACGGCTCTTTCTTGCCGAGAGTCTTAGAAAATATCCGGGAAATATTGGACCGGTCCTTGATCAGATGGGGAAAAAGTTTCAGCTTGCCGCGCCAGAAAAGCTTGGGAGCCACCAGCACATCCTGAAACAGATGGCGGGAACGGGCCTTATAATCCGCGATCAGACCGATCTCATAAAGCCGGCCCGCGGCCTGAACCGAGTCGAGAAAAGCTCGATGAAAGGCGATAATCTCTTTGGCCTGAGGATGAAATTTTTTCTCGCGCAAGGATTCTTCGCGCAAAAACTCCATGATCTTGGGAAGGTCAACTTCCTGGGGACAGCGCGCCAGGCAGGTCTCGCAGGTAAGACACAGCCAGATGGAAAGGGACGCGATGGCTTTGGCTTCTAAGGTGGGGAATCCGAGCTGAAGCATCCGGAGAATCTGGCTCGGCGGGAAGTCCATTTCCGCGGCCAGAGGGCAACCCGCGGAACACTTCCCGCATTGGTAGCACTTGGCCGCGGATTCGCCGGTGAACTCTCGTAAGCGATCCGCTAGCGGCCGCCCTTTACTGCCAGGGCGAGCTTGCGAAAGCATGGAACTCCTTCTCCCTTTTTTTAAAAAACAAAGGACGTTCTATTGATCCGAATTTCCCTATTCCTTGGGATGATAAAAAAGAGCTTTTATCCGCTGGAAAATGAAGTCGTTCAGAAGGCTCTCCCTTTAAAATTGCGTTCCAAATCATAGATACCTTTACAAAACTTGTCAAGCTTTTTTTTCAGGACTCCCCCAAAATTTTTCCTTTGCCTTTCCACCGCCTTCCACCCCCTCCCGTCCCCCCCTCGGAGAGGGGGGAGCAACAGCCTGGGCCACCAGGACTGGTCGGATTCCCCTCATGCCTCCTTCGCCAGAGGATACCGCTTCTTATATTCCTGGTCTTATTGACAACCCGCGAAGGCTTGGGATAATCTTTGAGTCGGCTTACACACCCTCATTTTTCCGGGGGCGCGTCCTTGCAGAGACTGGGTGCAATGAATTGCGCCTCTACGCAGGCCGAAAATATTCGGTGCGGCCCCAAAATGAGGGTGGGCAAGTTTGAGTCGGCTCTAGCCGGACAAGGAGTTTATTTTTGCCCACCAGGTCCCTCATCAATAACTTGCGGATCAAAGTCATGCTGCTCTTCCTGATGGTGGCGCTGGTTCCGCTGGGCATCGTGGCCGCGTTTGCCCTCGAAAGCGCCAGTGATCTCATTATGAATATGGTCTCCAACCAGCTGGAAAATGTCGCGAATGATAAAGCCGCTCTGCTGGAGCGGTGGATTTCAGAACGCAAGGCCGACCTGAGGGTGGTAGCGGATTCCTCGGTGCTCCAGTCCATGCATCCGGCGCAAATCGCGCCTTTCTTGAACCTGGTGAGAACCAATTACGAAGTCTACAACGGGTTTGTGGTGATCGGGCGGGACGGCGGGGTGGTATTTAACAGCTTGGGCCGGCCGGGCCCGAACTTAGGGGAAGACTGGTACCGGCATTCCTTGGCCGGCCGGCTCTATCTTTCCGAGATTGGTCTGGACCCGGAGAAAAAAGAATCGGTCTTTCGCATTTCCGCGCCGATCTTCGGCGATGCTGGCGCGGTCCAGGGCGTCGTCTGCGCCACCGTCGGCACCTACACCATCCTTTCCATTCTGCTGAAGGTATCCCTGGGAGAGACCGGCGAATGTTATCTGGTGGATAAGGAGGGCACCTTCCTCGCCCACAAGCAACCCCGGCGGATCCTGACCGAGAATATCGCCCAATCGGAAAGTTTCAAGAACATTTTCGGCAGCGGGTATCGCAAAAGCATTTATGTTGACTATCGCGGGATCGAGGTGCTGGGGACCTCGCGGCCCATTGCCGGGACGGACTGGTATCTGGTGGTGGAGCAGGACCGGGATGAGGCCTTCCAAAGCGCGGACCGGCTCAAGCGTTACATTTACTTGGTGATTGGATTTTCCATCCTGGGGGTCGTGCTTTTGGCCGGGCTGGTGTCCTACTCGGTCGTCAACCCGATCCACAAGCTGAGCCTGGCCGCGGATGCTCTGGCCCGGGGTAAGTTTGAGAGCTCGCTGATCGAGACTCGGCGCGCGGATGAAATCGGGATGCTCTCCCGCGCCTTCGCCTCGATGGCGGAACAACTCCAAGCCCGCCAGCAGAGTCTGGAGGCCAAAGCCGATCTAGCCGCGGCGGAGCTCCAAGAAACCGACCTCAAGCTGAAGAAGACGGAATTGGCCGCGGCTCGCTCGGAACAACTGGCGGCCCTGGGCCGGTTGGCCGCGGGGGTTACCCACGAAATCCGGACCCCTCTTACCTCGCTCAAGCTCTTCCTGGAATCCGTGCAAGGCGAGATCGAAATTTCGCCGGAGTGCCGGGAGGACTTCCAGGTGGCCATGGACCAGATCCGGAGGATCGAGGCCACCATCAACCGGTTCCTGGATTTCGCCAAACCCCAGGAGCCGGTCCTTTCCACGATGGATGTCGCCCAATTAATTGAAGAGGCGCTGCTGGTGGTGCGGCCGCGGGCCATTCAGCAGGAAACTACGGTCAATGTTACAATAGACCAGGAATTGCCAAAGATCCGGGGGGACCAGAAGCAGTTGGGGGAATCGCTGTTGAATTTGCTGGTGAACGCGCTGGAAGCCATGCCGCATGGGGGCCGATTGCTGGTGGCCGCGTCGTTGGCCCAGTTAAGCCCAAGCAGTGCGCCGCTAACCGGCATCCGGATTGATATTTCGGACACCGGGCCGGGGATCGCCCCGGAGGATATTCCCAACCTGTTCGATCCCTTTTTCACCACCAAGGCTTCCGGCACCGGCCTGGGGCTGAGCATCGTCCGCTCCACGGTGCAGGGGCATGGCGGGGAGGTGCGGGTGGAAAGCCGAGCGGATGCCGGGACCACCTTTTCGATTTTTCTTCCCCTGGGGGAGGCTCTCGACAGGGACGCCAATGGAAAAGATCCTAATTGTTGACGACGACGAGGGGCTGATCCACTTCCTCCGTCGTTTCTTCTCCAAACAGGGCTTCGAGGTCAGCGTCTGCACCGATGGCCGCTCGGCGCTCGAACTGCTGGCCCTGGAAGCCTTGGACCTCATCCTGCTCGATTACAAAATGCCCGGGTTGAGCGGGCTCGACACGCTCCGGGAGATCCGCCAAACCCAGGTCAAGACCCCGATCATTATCATGACCGCCTACGGCACCACCGAAACCGCGATTGAAGCCATGAAACTGGGGGCTTACGACTACTTGCTCAAGCCGTTTGACCGGGAGGAGTTGAAGCGGATCGTCCTGGACGCGCTGGAAGTTAACCGCCTGATGAAGGAAGTAGTCAGTTTCGGAAGCGCGAAGGAGAAAGCCCCCGCTACGGCAAAAGGAACGGTGAAAATCGTGGGCAGCCACAAGAGCATGCAGGAGGTGTATAAGCTGATCGGGCAGGTGGCGGAAAAAGACGTGACCGTGTTGATTACCGGGGAAAGCGGGACCGGGAAAGAGCTGGTGGCCCGGGCCATCTACCATCACAGTCTTCGCACTCAGAAACCCTTTCTGACCGTGAATTGCGCCGCGATCCCGGATACCCTGTTTGAAAGCGAGTTGTTCGGATATGAGCGGGGCGCCTTTACCGGGGCGGAGCGGACCCAGCTCGGAAAGTTCGAGCGGTGCGACGGCGGCACCTTGTTCTTTGATGAGATCGGCGACATGTCCCTTTCCACCCAGGCCAAGGTGCTGCGCGTGCTGCAGGAGGGCGAGTTCGAGAGGCTGGGCGGCAAAGAGACCATCAAGGTGGACGTGAGGCTTTTGGCCGCCACCAACCAGAACCTGGAAAAAGCCGTGGAGCAAGGCAAGTTCCGGGAAGACCTTTACTGGCGATTGAAGATTATTTCCATCCCGCTTCCCCCGCTGCGCAAGCGTCTCGACGATGTCCCCAAACTGGTGGAATATTTCACGGGGCGGTTCAGTGAAGAATACCGCAAGCCGATTCGGTACGTGGCCGACCCCGCGATGCAGCGGCTGCAATCCTATTCCTGGCCGGGGAACGTCCGGGAATTGGAAAACTGCATCCGGCGGGCGGTGCTGTTGTGCGCCGGAGATGTCATTCAGGAAGAGCATGTCAGGCTCGAAGGCGGTAACGAGGAATTGGGGCAAGCCCGGAATCGGGAGCAAATCTCGCAACTCGTCAGGGACCAGTTGGAGGATCTGATTCCTCAAATCCTGCGGCTTTCCCGCCAAAAGGTTCATGCGAACATGATCGAGCTGGTCGAAGAGGTGCTGATCGGGAGAGTGCTCCAGGAATGCGGCAATAACCAGGTCAAGACCGCCCAGGCGCTCGGCATCAGCCGAAACACCTTGCGCCACCGAATGAAAAAATACAATCTCCAAGTTCCTCCCAATGAAAAACCCACCCTTTAGTGCTGGATCAGCACCACCGCTGTTCGAAACTTGAACATGGGTTAAATAAATAATAATTTCAATAAGTTTCCTATATTTTTAGAAACCTGAATGATTCTACGACTGCTTCTTAACTACCATTTATCCTGGCTTATCTGATTTTGAACTCGCCCCATCCCAGGCATTTTTCTTTTTAATATTCATTAGTTACCATTTGAATCCTGGCTTAAATTCTTAATGGCATATCCTTTGCTGTTCCATCTCTCGCAAATCTCTTCTGAAATTCAGAACTTTTTCAGCGGGATTGAAATTTTCGGTTTTCCCGGTTCGATGAAGGGGACGAGATGGAAGAGCGAAAAAAAGCCACGGCCGAGGCCCAGAGCAGCCACGATGAGAACATCCGCCGGGAGATTCTGCGCGTCAATTCCCGACTTAACCACTATCGCGGGGTGGCGGCCAGCGTGTTAAAGGACGCGCTCAAAGTCTGGCTGGAGTTGCAGGACGCTTGCCAAGATCCCCGAACCTGCCTGGAAATCATTGACGGGGTGGAAGCCCCTTCGCGGCCGCTGCCCAGTTGCGGGTGGCAGGAATTCCGGGAAAAGCTCCACCTCCTGGGTCACTACCTCGAATACAGCAAACGCTTGTGCGAAGGGTCGGTGGATGACGCCGCTCGAGAGGAAAGTGAGGTTGAGCCATGACCAGAGAATTTCGAGTGATCTCGAACACGGGGGAAGATCCGGAGCACACCTATCAAGTAGTCCTGCCCGAAGACAAGCTCCGGCATTTTCGCAACGTCACGGGTTCGGTCTTGCAAGATGCCTTGGATACCTGGGGCGAGCTCTGGAACGAGATGCAGGGCACCGTCACCCACGGTTACCTGGTGACGCCCCCGGCCGCGAAGGGCTTCCAACCCCGGTGCGGCTGGCCGGAATTTTTGGAAAAGATGTGGCTGCTCAAGCATTACCTCGACTACGCCAAAAGGTTTTGCGAAGGCAAATAAACCGGAAAGGACTGGAACTATGGGTGCGCTGCGAAGAGTGGATAAGAATTGCGCGTGCGTGGAGAGCATCATTCAGGGCAACGGCGGCGGCAAAGACGCCCTGATCTCCATCCTCCAGGACGTTCAAGCCGAATATCATTACCTTCCGGAAAAGGCGCTGCGCCGGGTCGCCAAGAACCTGGGACTGCCCTTGGTCCAGGTCTATGGCGTGGCCACCTTCTTCAAGGCGTTCAGCCTCAAGCCCCGGGGCAAGCACCTGGTTCACGTCTGCCTGGGCACCGCCTGCCATGTGCGCCGGGCGCCCGCGGTTCTCGCTGAAGTGGAAAGGCATCTGGGCGTTGCCAAAGGCGAGACCACCCCGGATTTCGAGTTTACCCTGGAAACGGTCAACTGCCTGGGCACCTGCGCTTTGGGCCCGATTGTGATGGTGGATGAAAAATATTACGGGCAAATGAATGTCGGAAAGGTCAAAAAGATGCTGGCTGGCTACAAAAAATTATCGAGGCCGAAGAGAGATGAAAAAATTAAAGTCTCCGCTTGAGTTGAAAAGACTGCAAGACCGGCTGGCCGGACGGCGAAAGTCGGGGAAGCCTTCGGTGGCGATTTGCGGGGGACCCGGGTGCCTGGCCTGCGGATGCGAGGCGGTCTATCAGGCATTTGCTCGGGAAGTAAAACGCAAAAGGTTAAGCGGTAAGGTGGAGGTCAAACTGACGGGTTGTCAGGGCTTCTGCGAGCGCGCCACCCTGGTGGTCGTTCACCCGGAAGGCATCCTGTATGAGCGCGTTACCCCCAAGGACGTCCCGGAAATTCTGGCCGAGTCCGTCGTCAAAAAGAAAGTCGTCCAAAGGCTTTTGTATGCCGACCCGGTCACCGGAAAGAAAATCAAGCACGAATCCGAGATCCCCTTCTACAAAAAACAGAAACGGCCGGTCTTTGGAAATAATGGCCTGATTGACCCCCATCGCATCGAGGACTATCTGGCGATCGGGGGCTACTCAGCCCTGGCCAAGGCTCTTTTCAAGATGAAGCCCGAAAAAATCATCGAAGAGGTTAAGCAATCCGGTCTGCGCGGCCGCGGCGGGGGCGGCTTCCCCACCGGCCGCAAATGGGAATCATGCCGCCAGGCCCCTTCCCGCAACGGGACTCGCTATGTCATCTGCAACGCGGATGAAGGCGATCCCGGCGCCTATATGGATCGAGGATTGTTGGAAGGCAATCCGCACAGCGTGCTCGAGGGAATGATCATCGGCGCTTATGCCATCGGCAGTCACGAGGGTTATGTTTACGTGCGGCACGAATATCCTCTGGCCGTGAAGAATCTGGGAATTGCCCTGAGGCAGGCCCGGCAGTCCGGCCTGTTGGGCCGCAACATCCTGGGCTCGGGTTTTGACTTTGACGTCAAGATTTCCCGCGGGGGCGGCGCGTTTATCTGCGGCGAGTCCACCGCGCTGATGGCGTCCCTGGAAGGCAAGATCGGGGAACCGCGGCCCAAGCATATCCACACGGTGGAGCGGGGCTTGAACGGCCAGCCCTCCAACCTCAACAACGTCGAGACCTGGGCCAACGTGCCGCTGATTATTACCCGGGGCGCGAAGTGGTATTCAAGGATCGGGACCCCGGGGAGCAAGGGGACCAAGATCTTTTCCCTGGTCGGCAAGATCAACAACACCGGGCTGGTGGAAGTGCCGATGGGGATCACGCTGCGGGAGATCGTCTACGGCATCGGCGGGGGCATCCCGGGCGGAAAGAAATTCAAGGCCGTTCAGACCGGCGGTCCCTCGGGCGGCTGCATCCCGGAGAGCCTGCTGGATCTGCCGGTGGATTATGACCGACTCACCGAAGTGGGCTCGATGATGGGCTCGGGCGGCATGATCGTCATGGACGAGTCCACCTGCATGGTGGACTTGGCCCGCTATTTCATCAAGTTCTTGACCGAGGAATCCTGCGGCAAATGCGTGCCCTGCCGCGAAGGACTGGACCGCATGCTGGATATCCTCACCGGCATCACCGCCGGAGAGGGCAAAGCCGGAGATATCGAGCTCCTGGAAGAACTGGGCGGAGTAGTCAAAGAGGCTTCGCTCTGCGCCCTGGGCGGGACCGCTCCGAATCCGGTGCTGTCCACCATCAAGTATTTCCGCGAGGAATACGAGGCCCACATCCGGGAGCGGCGCTGCCCGGCCGGGGTCTGCAAGGCGCTGATCACGTTCAGCATTGATCCCGGCCTTTGCAACGGGTGCGGAGTCTGCGCCCGCAACTGTCCGGAAGAGGCCATCTGGGGCGAAAAGAAAACGCCGCACCGGATTGACCAGCAAAAATGCATCCAGTGCGGGCTGTGCCGCGACAACTGCAAGTTCGACGCGGTCATGGTCGCCTAGCGAGGAACAAGTATGGTTGAGCTGACGATTGATGGAATACCCGCGCGAGCGCCGGAAGGCGCCACGGTTCTGGAAGCGGCCCTGGACCTGGGCATCGTGATCCCCACCCTCTGTCACCATCCCGGGCTGAGCCCCTACGGTGCCTGCAGGGTTTGCCTGGTGGAAGTAGCCAAGGGCAAGCGCTCGTCCCTGGAAGCGTCCTGCACCTTGCCCGCGGCTGAAGGCCAGGTGATCTTCACCAACTCCGCCCGGGTCAAAGCCACCCGCAAAGTGATCATCGAGCTTTTATTGGCCTCCTGCCCCAGTTCCAAGACCTTGCAGGACCTGGCCGCCAATTTCGGGGTCAATCGGGTCCGGTTCCAGATCAAGGATAAGAATTGTATCCTCTGCGGGCTGTGCGTGCGTTACTGCAAGGAGCAGATGCAGTCCGGAGGAATCGGGTTTGTCGGCCGGGGCACCGGCCGACAGGTGGCCACCGCTTTCAGCGTCACCCCGGAGGAGTGCCGCAACTGCGGCGGCTGCGAATGGATCTGCCCGGTCTGCGAGCGGGCCTGCACGGCCGACCGCCTGGTCAATGGCCTGTGCGGCGGCTGCCAGAATGTGTTTCCGGTGGAGACCTGCCCGGTTTGCGTGAACTGCTCGCAAAGCGTGGGCGCGGCCGGCCATAAAGTTTATTAAGTAATCCAGGAACTGAAATTGGAGATATTCAGGGAGATGAAAGGAGCCCGAGGATGACTTTAACAAGGTATAATGCGACCGCCGCGACCTTGACCAAGAATCGGACCGGCGGGGACTGGAGCCCGATCAGCGGCATGTGCGTGAGCTGCGTGGACGGCTGCATCGGGATGTGCGAGATCGGGAAGAGCGCTTACCGCGGCCACGAGGTGATTTACCCCCAGCCCTTCGGCATTTCCAGTATGGCCTCCCAGAAGGATTACCCGGTGGACCTTTCCCATTTCAATATCATGGGGACCGCGGTCGGCGCGGTGGGCATTGAGGAAGATTCGGACAAGGCCATCTTTCCCAATGTCAACCTGGAGGCCCGGCTGGGCCGCGACCAGGGAATCAAGCTGCTCCTGCCCTTCATCATCGGCGGTCTCGGATCCACCAACGTGGCCGCCATCAACTGGGAAGGCCTGGCCATCGGCGCGGCGATCACCGGGACCATCCTCACCATCGGCGAGAACGTCTGTGGCATGGATGAGCAGGCCAAGATCAAGAACGGCCGGGTGACGGACTCGCCCGAGCTTAAACGCCGGGTGAAACTCTATCAAGAATGGCAAAAGAACGGCTATGGCGGGATTGTGGTGCAGGCCAACGTGGAAGATACCCGCCTGGGCGCCCAGGAATACGCCCTCGATAAACTGGGCGTGAAGATCGTGGAGCTGAAATGGGGCCAAGGCGCCAAGGACATCGGGGGCGAGGTGAAAATCAAAAGCCTGGAAAAAGCCCAGCTCCTGAAAAAGCGCGGCTACATCGTGCTTCCCGACCCACTGGATCCCGACCGGATCGACGAATTAAAGAAAGGAGTCTTTAGCGAGTTCGAGCGGCATTCGCGCGTGGGTATGGTCACCGAAGAGAGCTTCCTCAGGCGGGTGGAAGAACTGCGCCGGGCCGGCGCTCAATACGTGACCCTGAAGACCGGCGCCTACCGGCCCGCGGACCTGGCCCGGGCGGTCAAGTTTTCCTCCCTGGCCCAGATTGATTACCTGACCGTGGACGGCGCCGGCGGCGGCACCGGGATGAGCCCCTGGCGAATGATGAACGAGTGGGGCGTCCCCACCATCGAGCTGTGGTCGCTGCTCCGCCAGTATTGCGAGCGCCTGGCCAAAAAAGGTGAATACGTCCCGGATGTCCTGCCGGCCTGCGGTTTTATCCTCGAAGACCAGATCTTCAAGGGCCTGGCCTTGACCGCTCCTTATGGCAAGGCTATTGTCATGGCCCGGGCGCCCCTGGCCGCGGCCATGGTCGGCAAGACCATCGGCAAGACCCTGGAAAGCAAGCAGATCCCGGTGTATCTCGAACGCTACGGCCAAACTAAAGAGGCCGTCTTTGTAACCGCGGAAGAACTGAAGAGAGAATACGGCAAGGATTACGAGAAAATCCCGACCGGGGCCATCGGCTTATACACCTATTACCATCGGCTGGCCCAGGGGCTGCGCCAACTGATGTGCGGCTCCCGCAAGTTCGCGCTCCGACACATCTCCCGCGACGACATCGCCGCCCTGACCCCGGAAGCTTCCCGAATGAGCGGGATTCCGATGGTGAGCGATCTCGACGCCAAGGAGGTGGATCAAATCCTGGGCTAGCCGAGAGTATCCTGATTGATCCTTGCATAAAAAATGACCCCCCTCACCTTTTTCCTCTCCCCCGGTGGGGAGAGGGGAGGGAGAGTGATCGGGCGTATCGCAGGGCCGGGTCTGAAACCCGCCCCTGCCGCCGCTTCCGGCAGGAGTAAGGCCGATGCACAGTTTCGATAATGAATGTTACCTGCAAGCCCAGACCCAGGCCATCTTGACCAGGATCGAAATGTTCTCGGGCAAGCTCTATCTCGAATTCGGCGGCAAGATCTGCCACGACCTGCACGCGGCGCGGGTCCTGCCCGGCTACGACCCCAACGTCAAGATCAAGCTCTTGCAACGGATGAAGGACTTTCTCGAAATCATCTATTGCATTCACGCCGGCGACATCGAAAAAGGACGGATGCGGGGCGATTTCGGGCTGACCTACGACACCGCCACCCTCAAGACCTTTGACGACCTGGAAGATTTCGGGTTCCGGGTCTCCGCGGTCATCGTCAACCGTTACCACGGCGAGAAAAGCGCGGAGCGGTTTATCGGCTTTCTCCGTTCGCGCGGGCTCCAGGTTTACACCCAGCCCGAAATCCAGGGGTATCCCGCGGACGTCGAAAAGATCGTGAGCCCGGAAGGCTACGGCCGGAACCCCTTTGTCGAGACCGGCAAACCCTTGGTCATCGTCACCGGCGCGGGCCCGGGCAGCGGCAAGATGTCCACCTGCCTCTCCCAGGTCTATCACCACCACCTGAACGGCCAAAAGGCGGGGTTTGCCAAGTTCGAGACCTTCCCGATCTGGAATCTGCCGCTCAACCACCCGGTGAACGTCGCCTATGAGGCAGCCACCGCCGACCTCCAGGACCGGAACATGGTGGACCCCTTCCACCTCGCCCAGTATGGCGTCACCGCCATTAATTACAATCGCGACCTCGAGAACTTCAGCATCATGAAGGAAATCATCTCCCGTATCACCGACCCCAACTCTCCCCTCTCCTCTTATAACTCGCCGACCGACATGGGCGTCAATATGGCCAAAACCGGCATCATCAACGAGGAAGGGGTGAGCGAAGCGGCCCGACAGGAGATCATCCGCCGTTATTTCCGCTATGCCTGGGAATTCAAACAAGGGGTGGAGAAAAAGGAGACGGTCGCGATTCTGGAAAAACTCATGCAGCAGGTGGGAGTCAAAGTAACCGATCGCCCCACGGTCCCCGCGGCGCGGGAAGCGGCCGAGCGGGCCAAGGAACTGGGCAAGGGAAACCGGGGAGTGTTCTGTGGGTCGGCCCTGGAGCTCCCGGATGGAAAAATTATCGTGGGCATGAACACGCCGCTGATGCACGCGGAATCCGCGGTGATTTTGCATGCGGTCAAGGAGCTGGCCCGGATTCCGAACGAGATTGACCTGCTCCCGGAATCGCTGATTAAGAATATCGCCATCCTGAAAAAGGACATTTTGGGCAGCAAGTCCGAGAGCCTGAACGTGGAGGAAGTGTTGATCGCGCTCTCGATCAGCGCGGCCCAGAGCCCGGTCAGCGAGGTCTGCCTGCGCAAGCTCGAACTCCTGGCCGGATGCGAGTTCCACACCACCCACGTGATCGGCAAGGGCGATGAAAACGGACTGCGCCGGCTCAAGCTCCACGTGACCAGTGATGCCCTTCCCACCTCGCGTGGTTTCTATTACTGAGCCTTTCCGGTCTCGCTCCATTATGGGTTTTGCGGGTTTTGCCCGAAACGGCCGGGCTTGCTTCCTGATCCCTGACCCATACTAATTTTACGTCGGTCATATAGTATTACCCAAGGGTGCCACTGGCTAAGCCCGGAGGGCTTGCCAGTGCACGGGCAATCCCTTCGGGATTGGCC